>ERZ842401.2609-NODE-2609-length-23880-cov-11.385729_pt1 | contig 23880 bp, 13 predicted proteins | sample MGYA00521270_ERZ842401 | MGnify/ENA primary metagenome ERZ842401 (study PRJEB31892, sample SAMEA3878208) | bioreactor metagenome | biome: Moose rumen | place: Sweden | collected 2011-10 | study: EMG produced TPA metagenomics assembly of the PRJEB12797 data set... | reverse complement strand
CACCCAACACCCATCACCCAACACCCAACACCCAACACCCAACACCCAACACCCATCACCCAACACCCATAACTGGATGAACAACATGTGCAGCTATTCACTCTGGTGGATCATCATCCAGCGCGACCTCTACCTCTATCAGGGGCAGGCCGACTATTTGCGCCAACAACAAGACTACCTAAGCAGGCTGCTTCGGCAGGTGCTGGCTCATACCGACGGCAAGAAGGAGCATCTATCGGGCGGTATACGCTTTCTCGACTGGCCTACGAGCGAACAACCCGACGTGATTCATGCCGGACTGCAGGCACTCACCATCATGGCACTGGAAGCCGGTTCTGAACTCTTGGACGTGCTTGGCGACTCACAATTATCTGAAGAATGTCGCGACAAAGTCAGGGAAATGAGACTGTATGCCCCGTTCCATGAAAACAGCAAGCAGGCTGCCGCCCTACTCACCTTGGCCGGACTGCTGACACCCAGCCAGGGAGCCGACATCATCTGCGAAGGTGGTGCAGAAGGCTTTTCCACCTTCTTTGGCTATTACATGCTCGAGGCACTCGCCAAGGCAGGCTGCTACGACGAGGCATTGAACATCATATCCGACTACTGGGGAGGCATGATCGACCTGGGGGCCACCACCTTCTGGGAAGACTTCAGCTACCGTGACTTGCATCGCGCAGCATGTATCGACGACTTCGTGCCAATTGGAAGCTACGACATCCATCAGGATGGCGGAGCATACTGCTACGTCGGAATGCGACTGAGCCTATGCCACGGCTGGGCTTCGGGACCTACACCCTGGCTCACCCGCCACGTGCTGGGCATTGAACCCGTAGAACCGGGATGCAGGAAAGTGCGGGTGAAGCCACACCTGGGACGGCTACAGTGGGCAGAGGGCAACTTCCCCACTCCACTGGGAACTATCCATGTACGGCATGAGCGGACACCGGACGGCGACATCACATCGACCATCGATGCTCCGGAAGGCATTCAAATCATCAACAACAACTGACCTATGAAAAGGCTATTCAACATCATCCTGATGATAGCTGTCACGACTGTCACGACAGCCCAGGACATCCATCAAGAGATAGCAATTCTCATCGACCAGATGACCGTCGAGGAAAAGGTACGCATGTGTTTCGGAGGAGAGGAGTTCGGAGTGGTGAAGTTTCCAGGCGTAGAGCGACTCGGCATTCCCACCTTCTATGGCTCCGACGGTCCGCGCGGTGTCACCATCGGCGACGTCACGGCCTTCCCATCCGGCATCAGCCTGGCCTCCACATGGAATCCCGACATTGCCGAGAAGGCAGGCCACGTCATAGCAGAAGAAGGGCGCAAGCAGGGCGTGGCCATCATGTTCGGGCCAGCCTTCAACATCAACCGCGACCCGTTAGGCGCAAGATTCTTTGAATACATGAGCGAAGACCCACTCCTATCCGGGAAAATGGCCGCTGCTCAGGTACGAGGAATGCAGGCCGAGGGTGTGGCTGCCTGTATGAAGCACTTCGCCTGCAACGGACGCGACTGGAACCGCAACCTCTATATGACTTGGGCCGACGAGCGGACACTCCGAGAAATCTACCTGCGCGGGTTTGAGATATGCCAAAAGGAGAGCCATCCGTGGTCGGTCATGACTGCCGCCAACGGACTCAACGGCGAACTGTGCAGCAACAACCAGTGGCTGCTGCAACAGGTGCTGAAGAACGAATGGGGATTCGAGGGCATCGTGCTGACCGACTTCTGCCACTCGCGCTCCACCGTGAAGGCGGCATGGGCAGGACTCGACATGGACATGCCCTGGGGCGGCTACGACGGCGTACCCTTCGGCAAGCCGCTCGCCACCGCCGTGGAAGAGGGCAAGGTGCCGATGGAGATTCTCGATGAGATGGTGCGACGCCACCTGTGGCTGCGCTACCAGATAGGACTGATGGGCGACAAGGAGTGTCGCATCGGCAAGGGAGAGCTGAACACAGAGGTCCACCAACAGACAGCCTACGATGCTGCGGCAGAGGGCATCATCGTGCTGAAGAACGAGCGAAACCTGTTGCCCCTGCAGCCCGAGCGGATGAAAAACATCGTCGTGCTGGGCCCCAATGCCGACAAGCGTTTTGACGTGCTCGGCCTCGGGGGAAGCTCAGGAACACAGTCGCCTTGGGAAGTGACGGTGGTGCAGGGACTGAAGGAGAAACTCGGATCGAAGGTCAACGTGACACACCTGCCGCTGACAGGCGATGCCGACTTCCGGCTCATCACGCCCGACGAATGGTCGGACGACATCCAGATAGAATACTCCAATGCCGATGGAACCGTCCTTCAGAAGGCCACAGCACGGCAGGCCGACTTCCACTGGTTCAACCCTCGCTCCTCGCTCCTCCCCCTTGAGGGGGAGTTAGAGGGGGTGATCCCCGTTCCCCGCTCCTCGATTACAACCATCACCGGCCGACTGAAAGCACCGCAAACGGGCATGTACCTCATCAAACTCGTTTCCGACGACGAGGCTGACCTCTGGGTGGCCGACATGGGGGCGCAGACCGTGCGCAACATTGAGCACGGCGTGCCGCAGGAAGGCATCTCGATGCTCTACCTCGAAGAAGGACACGAATACGACATCCGAATCGTCTACCGACAGACGGCGGAGAGCAGCAAGAACGCTACAGAGATGAACTACTGGGCCAAAGACCGACCTTCCATCAGACTGGAATGGTCAACACCGGGCAACGCGGAGGAGGTCAGGCATCAGCTCAAGCATTACCGCAAACTGCTGCGACAGGCCGATGCCATCCTCTTCGTCGGAGGACTGGACCATTACCTCGACTGCGAGGGGCGCGACCGCAAGTCGATGGACTTTCCCACCGGACAGGCAGAGCTGATCCGTCAGCTAACTGCCATCAACAAGAATGTCGTAGTGGCCCTCTATCACGGTGGCCCCCTGACGCTCCCCTGGCTCGACCAGGTGCCGGCCGTCGTCGACATGTTCTATCCCGGCATGATGGGAGGTCGCGCACTGGCAGACATACTGGCAGGCGAAGTCTGTCCGTCGGGCAAACTCACGTTCAGCTGGCCGCGCAGTTACGACGAGGCACCGCTCAACGTGCTCTCCACGCAGGATGTCGACAACGTCTATTGCAAGGAAAAGCTCATGGTGGGCTACCGTTATTATGACACACGCCAGGTGGAGCCGCTCTTCCCCTTCGGCCACGGGCTGAGCTATACGCAATTCAAGTATGCCGACATGCAGGTGGCTGCCGACGGAAAGACGGTGACGTTCAGGCTCACCAACACGGGCAGACGGAAGGGGAAAGAGACCGTGCAGCTCTACATCGGCCAGCCACATGCCAAGGTCGAACGGCCCGTCCACGAGCTGAAAGCCTTCGCAAAGGTGGAGCTGAACGCCGGCGAGAGCCGTGAGGTGACGCTCCGTGTGAACGACGAGGCCTACAGCTATTGGAGCGTTCCCGAGCAGCAGTGGGTGCAAGACGGCGGCCTGTACACTATAGAGATAGGTGCTTCGTCGCGCGACATCAGGCTGCGGCAGAACATTGAGCTGCCGTCTGACGGCGATTAACGTCATATTTCAAATAACGGCCTGAAAAGGCGCATCATAACAAGTAATATGAAAAAGAATTTAGCAAGACTATTGACGTTCGCGGCGGTGTCCATCTGCCTGGGTGGATGCTCCGACGATGGTGGAGGCAACCTGTCCGACAGCCAGTTGGTGGAAGCCTTCAGAAACCCCTCCAACGAGTGGCGAGGCAAGCCCTTCTGGGCATGGAATGGAAAACTCGAAAAGGATGAGTTGCTCCGACAAGTTGATGCCATGCACGACATGGGCTTCGGCGGCTACTTCATGCACTCGAGGGTTGGACTGCAAACGGAGTATCTCGGAAAGGAATGGTTCGAACTCACCAATGCCGTGGCCGACTACGGACAGCAGAAAGGAATGATGAACTACCTCTACGATGAGGACCGCTGGCCCTCCGGCACCGCAGGAGGCTATGTCACCCAGAACCCAGAGTACAGAATGAACTTCGTCACGCTACGCATCGTGCCACGGGGACAGTATGAATGGGCCGACACGCTGTTGGCAGCTTTCATCTGTCAGCTGGACGGCACGTCGTTCTCTGACCTCCACCGGCTGCAGCCCGGCCAGCGCATCGATACGCTGAAAGGCAACAGCGTACTCACATTCTTCAGAGAGAAGGCTGTAGACACTGACTTCGTCAACGGCTATTCCTATGTCGATGCCATGAACGGAGAGGCAACGCAGAAGTTCATCGAACTGACTCATGAGGCATACCTCAAAAACTGCGGCGACCGCATAGGGCGAAACATCGTGGGCGTGTTCACCGACGAGCCCCACCGAGGACCGCTCTTCACCAAATTCAGCAACGACAATCCTAACCGTCCCATGATGTGTCCCTGGACCGACAAGTTTGCCGGCGAATACAAGGCACGCTTCGGAGAGGACATCATCGAACAGCTGCCCTATCTCTTCCTGCACCCCAATGGTGAAACCTACCATCGCGTGAAATGGCAATACTGCGAGATGGCGCAGGAGCTGTTCCTGAAAAACTTCATGAAACCCATCTACGAATGGTGCGACAGCCACAACATGGCCTTTACCGGACACCTCCTGCATGAAGACAACTTTGTATCGCAGGTAGCTATGCAGGGATCGCTGATGCGCAGCTACGAGCTGATGCACATCCCGGGTATCGACGAGCTGACACAAGTCAACCGCAACTACTGGATTGTCAAGCAGCTGGCTTCCGTAGGCCACCAGACGGGAAAACGGCGACTCCTCTCCGAACTCTATGGCGCCACAGGGTGGCAAATGACGTTTGAGGACTACAAGCAGGTGGGCGACTGGCAGGCTCTCTACGGCATCAACCTGCGCTGCCCCCACCTGGCGTGGTACACGATGGAGGGGGAGGCCAAGCGCGACTACCCCGCCAGCATCTTCTACCAGTCGGGATGGTACAAGGACTTCAAGTATGTGGAAGACTACTATGCCCGCATCGGCATGATGCTGGCACAGGGCAAGCCGAAGTGCGACCTGCTGGTCATCAGCCCCATCGAGAGCGTCTTTGCACAAGTGGCCGTTGATGCGTTCAACGAACTGAAGCCCGCCTCTCCCGTCATCGCGAAGATAGAACAGAACTATTTCGACCTGTTCTATTGGCTGCAGAGCGAGAAGATCGACTTCGACTACGGCGACGAGGAGATGATGAGCCGACTGGCATCTGTAGGCAAGGATGCCGACGGACAGACCATACTCCGCGTGGGACAGGCCGAATACAAGACGGTGTTCGTAGGCAACATGGCCACCATGCGCTCTACAACGCTGCAACTGCTGAAAGACTTCTATGCACAAGGCGGACAGATCGTGATGGGCGGCGAAGCTCCCGACATGCTCGACGTGGAGAAGAGCGACGAGCCGAAAACACTCCTGCAGCATGCCACACAGGCCGACTACAACAAGGATTCCATCACCCGTGCCCTGCTCTCCAAGATTTCCCCCACTGTGACAGTACGCGACAGCCTGGGCAACAACATCGACAGCATCTTCTGCCAGGCCCGCATCGACGGCGAACGCACCGTCTACGTCATCATGAACATGAGTCGGAAGGACGATTATGGAGAAGTGACCGTGCATCTTCCCTCGCAGGGATTCCTGACCGAATGGAACTGCCGCAACGGTGAAGTCTATGCCATCGCCGACGTGGAGAAGGCAGACAGCGGCATCACGTTCAAGGCCTCCTTCGCTCCACTGGAAGAGCATGTGTTCACCACCTCACCGCAAGCCATCACCCCGCTCCTCCCCCTTGAGGGGGAGTTAGAGGGGGTGTCAACCCATCACCTCGCTCCCCGCTCCTCGAATCACCCCGCTCCCCGCTCCTCGCTCCTCGCTCCTCGTACCTATGAGTACGAACTGAGCGAACCCAATGTCATGCCGCTCGATATGGCTTACTACACCGTGGATGGAAAGCGGTCGGCACAGACGATGGAGATACTGCACATCGACCGCGCCATACGCAGCCACTACGGACTGAAATACCGGGGCGGCGAAATGCTGCAGCCGTGGTTCGCCACCCAACACCCATCACCCCCGCTCCCCGCTCCCCGCTCCTCGCTCCTCGAATTAGAGTTCCCCTTCACTGTGGAAACGCTCCCCAATGAAGTATTCCTCTGCATCGAAACACCCGAACGGTTCAGCATCATGTTGAACGGAAACCCTGTCGATGCGAAAGCAGACGGCTGGTGGATTGATCCCTGCTTCAAGCGAATACGCCTCAATGGACTCATCGTCGGCAAGAACATCATCACCCTGAAAGCCGACTTCACCCAGGATTTGAACATTGAGACGCTCTACCTGATTGGTGACTTCGGAGTAAATGGCAGCGGCGAGGCGGATTCTTTCTCGAAGCCTGTCATCACCAAACTGCCAGAACGTCTCAGCATAGGCGACATCGTGAAACAGGGACTGCCGTTCTATTCGGGCGTGGTTTCCTATCGCATCGACTCGCTGCCCAAGGTGCCAGGGCAACGACATCGCGAGATTGACATCCCGAACTTCGAGGCCGCCTGCATCCGGCTGCGACCCTCGCACGTTGGAGAGGATTTGCAATCCCCACCTCTCATAGCCTTCATCCCCTACTCCACCGACATATCCGATGTCGAAGGCGGGCTGTGGCTCGATGTCGTCCTCACCCGACGCAACACCTTCGGACCGCTCCACTTCCGTCCGGCACGCAACTGGGCTTACTATCCCGACCTCTTCGTGGCGACCCCGGAGGAAGGCTATACCGACGCTTACGTTCTCCTTCCGATGGGTCTTCTTGAAAGACCCGTCGTCAAGACCTACTAACATCACCCATCTTTTTAATTCTTTAATTATTTAAATTTTTAAAGCCTCATGTCCATCAACCTTCTCCGTTGCTGCATCACGGCAACCACGTTGGTGGGGATTTGCAATCCCCACCTTTCAGCATTTCACCTCTCCGCACAGAATCCCATTGTGCCGCCGGGAAAGTATTGCGCCGACCCTTCTGCCCACCAGTGGCTTCCCCCACATGAGGGAACGGAAGGGGGACCACTCTATGTCTACGGCTCACGCGACGAAGCCATAGACCACTACTGCTCCTACCAATACGACGTTTGGTCAACGACTGATATGAAGACGTGGACATGCCATCCCGACGTATTCTCGTCGAAGGGTACTCACGATGAAGTGAAATACAACGAAGAATTGCTCTTTGCACCCGACTGCATCCTCCGCGACGGCACCTACTACCTCTACTACAGCCAGGGGGGTGAACGCGATGTGGAAGGTGTCGCCACTTCGTCATCGCCCGTTGGCCCCTTCAAGGACGGCACACTCATCCGCAAGGCAGAGCAGATAGACCCCGCCGCCTTTATCGACGACGACGGAACACCCTATCTCTTCTTTGGGCAGTTCTCCGCAAAGATGGCCAAACTCAAGCCCAACATGAAGGAGATTGATGTACACACAATCCGCGACAGCATCATCACCGAAGCCGGACACTTCTTCCACGAGGGCATACAAGCTATCAAGCACGGCGACTACTACTATCTCGTCTATGCCTACATCGGCAGAAGGGGCATGCCCACCTGTATCGGCTACTCCATGTCGAAGAATATCTACGGCCCTTACGAGCACAAGGGGGTCATCGTCGACAACTTCGGATGCGACCCCTATGTCTGGAACAACCACGGCTCCATCGCTGAGTTCAATGGTCAGTGGTACGTCTTCTACCATCGCGCCACCAACGGGTGCGAAAGGATGAGAAAGGCCTGCGTGGAACCCATCCACTTCAACCCCGACGGCACCATCAGCGAGGTGGAAATGACCACACAGGGAGCAGCACCGCCGCTCAATCCCTTCCTGACGATGGATGCCGAACGCGCCTGCTACCTCACGGGGAACGTAAGGGTGGAACAGACATCTCCCGACAACGAGATGCTCACCCACATCGAGAACCAGAACACAGCAGCCTATAGGTATTTCGACTTCAAACGACAGCCAGAGCGAATCACCATGAGCGTCGTGCCGCAGCATGGCGGCACCATCGAGGTTTATGCCAATACGCTGTCGCTGCCCTTGCTCGCCACCATTCAGGTACCGGAAGGCGACGGACAGACACCCCTCTCCCTGACTGCTGACATCCACCCCATCACGCCATTCCCATCCACCGCTGACATCAGGGGCATACGACCCGTCTTCCTACGTTTCCGAGGCGACGACGGACAGCAGCTCTTCAAGATCGACTCCTTCCGCTTCGAATAGTCTTGTCTTGCCCAAAATATCCCAATCATCCCAAAAAATCCTAAAATATCCCAATCATCCCCAAAACAACAACGCATTATGAAAGAATACTTCTTTGCCGTAGACCTCGGTGCCACCAGTGGCCGCACCATCGTCGCACAGTTGTGCGACAGCAAACTCCAATTGGAGGAGCTCACCCGTTTTCCCAACAACCTGATTGAGCAAGGAGGACATTTCTATTGGGACATCCACGCCCTCTATGCAGAGGTGCTGCGTGGCCTGAAGACGGCGGCTGACCGTAGGTTGCCCATCACCAGCATCGGCATCGACACATGGGGTGTTGACTTCGTGTGCGTTGCCGACGACGGTGCCATCCTGCGCAATCCCCGCGCCTACCGAGACCCCATCACCTTCGAGGCGATGGACGACTATCTTGACAAGGTGATGAGTAGGCGGCAACTCTACGATGCTACAGGTACGCAGATCATCTATTTCAACACGCTCTTTCAACTGCATGCCATGCGGCTTGAGGGGAACAGCGCATTGCAGCATGCCAGACGCTTGCTTTTCCTGCCCGACGCGCTCGGCTGGATGCTCACGGGCGAGGCTGTGTGCGAGTATACCATAGCCTCAACAGCACAGTTGCTCAACCCAAGTACACGCGACTTCGACGAACGTCTGCTTGCCAGTGTGGGGTTGGAACGCTGTCATTTCGGGAGAATGGTCAATCCAGGTTCCGTAATGGGACTGCTCACGCCGGAGATCCAGCATCTGACTGGACTGGGTGCCTTGCCTGTTGTTGCCGTGGCTGGCCACGATACTGCCAGTGCCGTGGCGGCAGTGCCTGCCCGCAATGGGCGTTTTGCCTATCTCAGCAGTGGCACGTGGAGTCTCATGGGCATTGAACTGCCGCAACCATTGGTCAATGACTGGAGCTATGAGCGCAACTTCACTAATGAAGGTGGGGTGGAAGGCAAGATCCGACTGTTGAAGAATATCTGCGGCATGTGGCTCTATGAGCGATGTCGGAAAGAGTGGCCCGAAGAGGTGCGTCACATGAGCCATGCCGAACTGCAAGGCTCAGCCATGACGGTGCAACCCTTCCGCAGCATCATCCATCCCGACGACCCGGTGTTCGCCAATCCGCCGTCGATGATTGGCGCTATCCAGCAGTATTGCCGGACGACGGGACAGGCCGTTCCTGATACACCGGCGGAGTTCTGCCGTTGCATCTTCGATTCGCTTGCTTTGCGCTATCGTCAGGTGTTCAGTTGGCTTCGTGAGGCCTCTGTAGACCCCATCGACACGCTCCACATCATAGGGGGCGGCTCGCTGAATGGCTATCTCAACCAGTTCACAGCTAACAGCTGCAACGTGGAGGTGCTGGCAGGACCGCAGGAGGGTACAGCTCTGGGCAATGTGATGATGCAGGCAAAGGCATTGGGCCTGGTGAGCGACATCTGGGAGATGCGCCACATCATCGCCAACAGTGTGGAGCTGAAGCGTTTCTCACCACAAGACCCCTCGGCCTACGATGAAGCCTTCCAGAGGTTCCTGCAGCTCAGCAATGGAAACTGAGAATCAAAACAACACAATAACGCAATAACAAAAAAGCGAAATAACGAAAAAGCGAAAAAAGAATATGAATAGCATCTTAGACAACCATCCCGCATTGGCGGCTGAAATTCAAAAAACAGCTGAGGTGGCTGGCTACCTCTGGCAGAACGGATGGGCCGAGCGCAACGGGGGCAACATCACGGTAAACATCACGAGGTTCGTTGATGACGCCATCCGAAGCCTACCCGCCATTCCCTCCACACTTGGTGAGGGTAAGAGGGAGACCGTCAGCATCGGCGTGACCCTACCTGCCCTCCGCGGCTGCTACTTCTACTGTAAAGGTACGGGAAAGCGCATGCGCGACCTGGCCCAATGGCCCATGCAGAACGGCAGCATCATCCGCATCATGGACGACTGTGCGTCGTACCAGATCATTGCCGACCACCCCGTGATGCCCACCAGCGAACTGTCCAGTCACCTCTCGGTACACGCCAACCTGATTGAGACGGGTTCACCCTACAAAGCCACCGTGCATACACATCCCATAGAACTGGTGGCGATGAGCCATCACCGACCGTTCTTGAAGAAGGATGTGCTGACAAAACTACTCTGGTCGATGATTCCTGAGACGAAAGCCTTCTGTCCGTTAGGATTGGGAGTCGTGCCATACGCACTGCCTGGTTCCAACGAACTGGCCGAAGGAACACTCCGTGAATTGGAGGACTACGACGTAGTATTGTGGGAGAAGCATGGAGTCTTCGCCAAAGGTCTTGATGTGATGGATGCCTTCGACCAAATCGATGTCCTGTCGAAGGCTGCCAAGATTTATCTTGATGCCCGTGCAATGGGCTTTGAGCCGGAAGGCATGAGTGACGAGCAGATGAGACAGCTCTCTGATGTGTTTCACCTGCCAAAATAATGCTATGTAGATCATAAGATCTGGACAGACATAGAGAATGAGGGATGTACCATCGCGGTACACCCCTCATTTTTTGTGTTATCAGAAAATGCGATAACACCGAAGCTTATGAAAAAAGATTTACTTAATAACAACAGCCTTGCCGTTTCGGATGACAACTCCCTTCCGCGGGGTTGTCAACCGCTGGCCGGCAATATTATAGATCTTGCCAACCGTCTCGCTATTGGTGTCCAGTTCCTCTATGCCAGTGTCAGTCACCTTCGTGAAGCGCAGGAAGTCGGCATTGGTATGGCAGAAGTAGACCTTCAGGATATGCTGGCCTTCCGTCAGCATAACGTTGAACTCTTCGGGCAACTGGTAAGGGAGATAGGTATCCCAACCATTGCTTTCGCCATAGACGAACTTGTCGCCCTTCACGCCGTCGATTTCCACCGTGATACCCGAAACATCGGCACCGCTGTCGTAGCCGTTGGCAGCAGAGAGCTTCATCTCGTAAGCGCCGTCCTCGGTGACGTTGACGGTGTACTGCAGCCAGTCGTTGTCTTCGCTGTCGTTCCAACCCACGTTGTGGCCGGTGCCACCGGCACCGATGAAGTAGATCTCCGGACGGTAGGTGTCGGCAGTGGCATACAGGGTCTGCCAGTTGAAGCCTACGCCGGGGCCGCCTTCGTCGAAGTTCTCGAACTCAATCTTGCCGGGTATCTCCTGCGGTGTACCACCGTAAGGAGCTGCCTCGAACTCAACAGGCTCGGTGCCTGTGAACTCGAACGTCAGCGACTGGATGTCGAAGCCGTTGTTGGCACACTCCATCTTCAGCAGATGCTGGCCTGAGGGCAGGAACACGTTGTAGAAGTTGCGGTCGAGCCAGGCATTGCCGTCGCGCCCGCCGGTGAAGCAGCTGTAGACACCCTCCTGCTCGACGTAGTCGATGGAGAACTTGATGGCTGCGCCACCCTCTGTGCCGTGACACTTGTTGATGAGATGGTAGTAGCCCTCCTGCTGGATGTCCACGGTGTAGATCACGTACTGGCTCTTGCCGGTCCAGCCGATGCCGCCCTCGTAGGCAAACGAAGCGTCGTCGCGATAGCCGGAACTGCCACTGGCCCACTCGTAGGCCACGCCGTCGCCGCCCTTGTCGAACTGCTCGCAGGGAATCGTACCCGGTATCTCGAAGGGTGTCCCGTTGAACGGCTCACCGGCATACTCGGCGGTCAGCTCCTCGGGAGTCTTCGGCTCTTCCCATTCCGTCACGCGGATGGTCTGGGCGTCAGCACCGCTGGGATACCAAATCTTCAGCACATAATCACCCTCGAGCAGGTAGACCTTCTCCCACGACGATTGTGCCTCTTCCTGAGCCTTGCTGTCGTCGGCATCGAAGGTGAAGCGGAAGTTCACACCATTCGACTTCAGGTTGTAGTCGGCCGACTTGTTCACGTGTACGGTGTACTTAGCCCAGTTCTGGTCGCTGCCGTTGAGCCAGCCCAGCTGGATGCCACCCCATACGAAGTCAACGTCGCCCTCGCCGTCGGGACGGTCGCCACCGGCATGTGCATCGGTGTTCCAGTTCCAGCTGATGCCCTGACCGCCCTTGTCGAAGAAGATACAGTCGATCTGACCCGGCAGCTGGATGGGCTCGCCCGTGAACGGCGTTCCCGTGTAGTCGTCGGGTATACCCACGTCGTAGATGCCCTCGCTGACATAGTCGCCCACCTTGGTGAAACGGATGAAGTCGCCATTGGTGCCATAGAAGTAGACCTTCAGCTGGTGTTCGCCGGCACGGAGCATCACATTGTACTCCTCGGGCATCTCGTAAGGCAGGTAAGTGTCCCATCCGTTGCTCTCGCCGTAGACAAACTTCTCACCCTTCACGCCGTCGATCTCCACGGCAAAGCCAGAGTTGGCAATACCATCGTCGCCCTTGCCGTTGGCGGCAGAAACCTTCATGCTGTACTCACCATCCTCGGTGACGTTGACGGTGTACTGCAGCCAGTCGTTGTCGTCGCTGTCGTTCCAACCCACGTTGTGGCCGGTGCCACCGGCACCGATGAAATAGATCTCCGGACGGTAGGTGTCGGCAGTGGCATACAGGGTCTGCCAGTTGAAGCCTACGCCGGGGCCGCCTTCGTCGAAGTTCTCGAACTCAATCTTGCCGGGTATCTCCTGCGGTGTACCACCGTAAGGAGCTGCCTCGAACTCAACAGGCTCGGTGCCTGTGAACTCGAACGTCAGCGACTGGATGTCGAAGCCGTTGTTGGCACACTCCATCTTCAGCAGATGCTGGCCTGAGGGCAGGAACACGTTGTAGAAGTTGCGGTCGAGCCAGGCATTGCCGTCGCGCCCGCCGGTGAAGCAGCTGTAGACACCCTCCTGCTCGACGTAGTCGATGGAGAACTTGATGGCTGCGCCACCCTCTGTGCCGTGACACTTGTTGATGAGATGGTAGTAGCCCTCCTGCTGGATGTCCACGGTGTAGATCACGTACTGGCTCTTGCCGGTCCAGCCGATGCCGCCCTCGTAGGCAAACGAAGCGTCGTCGCGATAGCCGGAACTGCCACTGGCCCACTCGTAGGCCACGCCGTCGCCGCCCTTGTCGAACTGCTCGCAGGGAATCGTACCCGGTATCTCGAAGGGTGTCCCGTTGAACGGCTCACCGGCATACTCGGCGGTCAGCTCCTCGGGAGTCTTCGGCTCTTCCCATTCCGTCACGCGGATGGTCTGGGCGTCGGAGCCGCTGGGATACCAAATCTTCAGCACATAGTCGCCCTCTTCTACATGCACTTTCTCCCAGAATGTCTGGGCCTCTTCCTGTGCCTCACTGTCGTCGCCGAAGGTGAAGCGGAAGTTCACGCCGTTCGACTTAAAGTCGAAGTCGCCTGTCTTGGTGAAATGCACGGTGTACTTGGCCCAGTTCTCGGGGCTGCCGTTGAGCCAGCCCAGCTGGATGCCACCCCAGCAGAAGTCCACATCGCCCTCGCCGTCGGGACGGTCGCCGCCAGCGTGTGCATCGCTGTTCCAGTTCCAGCTGATGCCCTTACCGCCCTTGTCAAAGTAGATACAGTCGATCTGGCCCGGCAGCTGGATGGGCTCGCCCGTGAACGGCGTTCCCGTGTAGTCGTCGGGAATGTCTGCCCATGTGCCGGTGCTCAGCATCAGGCCAAAGCCCAGAAGGCCGGCCTTCAGTAATGATTGTTTTTTACTCATGATGATAATTTTATGATTAATAAAAATGATTAGTGAATCAGTCTTCTTCATCGAAGTTGTCATCCCAGATGGAATACTTTCCACCTATCTGCTCGTTCGACTCTGCAACAGAGCCATCCACTTCGTCGTTGTTCAATGGCACCGACGCGTACTGCATGACTGTTCCCGTCATGATGGTCGCGATTTCCACCTTGGGTTTCAAATATGTATGCTTCATAATAATGTCTCCTATTATTAAATATGTACTACTTTATATATTCTTATTTCAGCACCACCTTCTTGCCGTTATGGATGTAGATGCCCTTCTGCGGATCGCCGACGCGGATGCCCTGCAGGTTGTAGAAGGCTCCGTTGTCGCTGCCAGCCTCGCTGATGCCCTCAATGGCTGTGGGTGTCTCGTCGTCGAAGCTGATGGCCAGCTTGCTTGCGTTGGCGTTGACCATCAGGAATGCACGATGCGTGGCAATGGTGGTTCCGCTCGTCACCTTGTGGAAAGCTGTCTCTCCGTCTACGGTTGCCAGTACATAATAGTTGACAGAAGTATCATAGTAAACGGTACCAGCTTCCCAGCCAAACTCTCCAGATCCCCAGAGCAGGTTGTCGCTGCCAAGGTCGGAAGCGGTGTCGTCGGTATAGAAGAAGTCGACATTGCTGCCAGCCTCACCCTGCAGCAGCACACCCTTGTGTTCCTGCTCTCCTTCGCCAATCTTCGGAAGAATGGTAGCCTCCGACTTCGTCAGCTTGGCACTTGTCTCGTCCACCAGATTCACGGTGTACACCTCTACGCCTTCAGGAACAATCATGTTCTTTGCAGCCTTGGCGCTTACCGTTGCCAGACCGTTGGCGTTCAGTTTTGAACGCAAGAACGGGGTACACGTCACCTTGTTGCCTGTAGTGTTAAAAGAGATCTGGTACATGCCGGACAAAGCGTTTTGGCTGCCGTCTTGGATAATCCAGCACTTGTCGTCGTTGCTCGTATGGGTTGTACACGAGAATGTCTCTGTGTTTGAGGTAATCCAATACATATCTCCATCACAGTCAGGACGAACGGCTACATTCCAGTTGTACACGCCGGAGAGGTCGCTCTTCACGCCGTGCTTGGGGAAGACGAGCAGGTAAGGACGGTCGGTATCCGTCTGGTTGTCGATGATGGCAGAGAACTTGCCGTCCTCCTCGGTCATTTCGACGATGTCAGTCCAGCTGTTGCGGCTGGTGGCCAGATAGTAGCTGTCGGGCTGTCCCTCGAAGGTGACGTAAATGTTGCCGAGGTCAGCACCGCCGCCAACGTAGATCTTGATGACGTTGAGGCCTTCGTTCAGAGCGATACCGGTATGGGTGGCTGTATATCCATCTGTGCGTGTACCCGTGCGGCTGTCAGCGTTGAGCACCTCGATGCTGGTGTTGGTGTCATCGCTGCCGTTCGGACCTTTGGTGACGATGGTGTAGTTGCCTGTGTAGGCAGCGTACACGGTGTAGGTCACCCAGTTCTTGTCGCCAGCGTTGTTAATCCAGCCGAATCCGTTGTATATCCAGTTTGTGACTCCATAGTTGCGCCCGCCGCTGTCGCCGCCGCCGTCAGTGTTCCAGTGGAAGGAGATGTTGCGTCCGCCATCGTCGAAGTTGATGGGCGAGATGTTGCCCGGCACAATCAGCTCGGTATGGGGTGTACCCTTGTACTTGCCGTCGCTCTTGGTGATGTCGAGGTAGTCGTAGTCGGAAGTTTGGTTGTGGTTGTAGTAGAACACCTTCAGGATGTTGGTGCCGGCCTGCAGGGGCACGTCGTAGTGAGCGTTATAGAAGTCGGAACGTGCGGTGATGAAACCGCCATTGGCGTCGCGCACCTCGAAGTTCATGGGGTTGTCGCAGATGATGTCGTAGTTGCCGGCCTCTGCCACGTTGAGCGTGTAGCATGCCCAGTAGCCGTCGGCGCGCCAGCCGATGCCGTGACCGTTGCTGTAGGAGTCGATATTTGAGACGAAACTTGCATCATTGCGATAGGTCGTGCCGTCACCGCTGCCCCAGTGGTAGGCCACACCCTCACCGCCAAGGTCGAAGTCTTCCACCTCGACGCGGCAGGGTACGTTGTGCTGCTTGAAGGCTGCACCGTAATAGGGTACATTCTCATCGACGATGGTGAAGTCGGCATTGTAGTCGTCTCCTGCGTAGAGATAGAACTTCAGCACATGTAAGCCTTCGGTCAGGTGGACATGCTGGATGCTGCCGCTTGTACGGGCATAATCCACAGAGAGGTCAACCTGCAGGGCAAGGTCGCGGTTGGGAGCTGTGACGGTGTAGTCGCTTTCCTTGGTGCAGTTCACGGTGTAGGTGATCCAGTTGCCGTCTGCCAGCCATCCCAATCGTCCGCCCTCATCACTAGAGATGCAAGCAAAGTCATCACGATACCAGTAGTTACCAGACAGCGCATTAAAGTCCTGCGTCCAGTGCCAGGAGACACCCTCGCCTCCGATGTCAAATCCCATTCTGTTAAGAGAGCCAGGCACTTCACTTGCTGTTCCCTCAATAACGTGTGTTCCTGATCCTTCGCGTGCGAAGGGCTTTCCCGTATAGTCGGCGGGAATGTCGGCCCAAGCCGAGACACCCATTGTCAGGCCGAGGCCGACGAGTGCCGTTCTAAAGAGTTTGTTTTTTTTCATAAGATAAAAATTGTTTTGTTAATAAAAATAGATTTTCAAATTTTCGATAGATTTGGTTGCAAATTTCGCAAAAAAAAGATTTACAAATTCGTCTATTTATTTATATAAAAGGTTGTTTTGTTTTGAGTGTACGATTTTGAAAGCGAAGTGTACGATTATGAAAACATGCCATAGATGCTTGAGCATGGTCACGCCTGCCAATTCTCAAAAGTCAGCAGCCCTTGTTTCACGCCGGTAGCGACCGCCTTCGTAATTTGCGGCAAACAACGCGCTAATTCGAAGCAAATCACAAAAGGCCTATTGTTCATATTTGCAATAACATTTGTTCAGAATGCACAGAAATCCACATTTAGCACATAATAATCTGCGCGTGCTTAACTAAAAAACAGTAACTTTGCAACAAGAAACAAAAAGGAAAATTATGAAAGCAACCAGACTTCTACTATTCCTGGCCATGCTCCAATCCGGCGCAGCGATGGCCGACGACGGGAAGCTCTCCGGAACGGTCATCGGCACGGAGCTGTCGGTAGACTACGCCCACGCGGAGGAGCCCTCGACGACGGTGAACACCTGTGCGATGGCCTTCGACGGCAATCTGGAAACCTTCTTCGCTTCGTGGGAGCGCGCCTACACATGGGTGGGGCTCGACCTGGGAACCCCCCACGTCGTCAGCCGCGTGGGATGGTCACCGCGCAACGCCCCGGGCTTTGGCGATGTCAGGGTGAGACTGGCCGTCTTCGAAGGTGCCAACCGCGAGGACTTCATGGATGCTGTGCCGCTCTATATCATTCGCGAGGCGGCCACCATCGGCGAGATGACCTACGCCGACATCAGCTGCTCGAAGGGTTTCCGCTACGTGCGCTACGTAGGGCCTGCCGACGGACGATGCAACATTGCCGAACTGGAGTTCTACGGCCATCCGGGCGAAGGCGACGAATCGCTGATGCCGCAGCTGACGAACCTGCCCACCGTCTGCGTGCATACGCTGAACAACGAACTGCCCTACGACAAGGAGCACCAGATAGACGCTGTGCTGACCGTGTCCTCCGTGGAGGACGGCCTGCTACAGGGCCCTGGCACCATCCGCGAGCGCGGCAATGCCTCGCGCGGGTTCCCGAAGAAGCCCTACCGCATCAAGTTCGAGAAGAAGCAACGCCCGCTCGATGCCGCTGCCAAGGCGAAGAAGTGGACGCTAATAAACAACTACGGCGATAAGACGCTGATGCGCAACCTGATAGCTTTTGAGTTCAGCCGCCTGCTCGACATGCCGTATACGCCCTACGCCAGGTTGGTAGATGTGGTGGTGAATGGGGAATACAAGGGCTGCTACCAGCTGTCGGACCAGGTGGAAGTGAACAAGAACCGCGTGGACATCGACGAAATGACACCACAGGACAACGCTGGAGCCGGACTCTTGGGAGGCTACCTCATAGAGGTGGATGCATACGCCTACTCGGAGCCTTCGTGGTTCAACTCCGTAATGGGCACGCCTGTAACCATCAAGTCGCCCGACGAGGACTTTATCACCTCTGCGCAGCGCACCTATATAGAAAAACGGTTCAACCAGATGGAAAGCGACTGGCGCAACTATCTCGACACGAACACCTTCCTCAGACATCTACTGGTGCAGGAACTGGCGGCCAATATCGATGCCTACTGGAGTGCCTTTATGTACAAGAAACGCGACGACCCGCGACTCTTCGTGGGACCAGTATGGGATTTCGACATCGCCTTCGACAACGACCTGCGCATCTACCCCACCCTGCAGTATTCCGACGACTGGCTTTACACGTTCTGCAGCTATGCAGGCAACTTCAAAAGCCTTGTCACCAATGTGATGAGCGATGCCAACGTCAGGCAGCAAATGCTCGACATCTGGGATGAGGCCCGACAGCGGGGACTGTCGAAAGAATATATGGCTGAATACATCGACTCGGTAGCCGCAGAACTCGACGCTTCACAGCAATTGAACTTCACGCGATGGCCCACACTCGACCAAACTGTACACAACAATCCTGTGGCACGGGGCAGCTATGAGGCTGAGGTCAATTACGTGAAAGAATTTGTGCAGGACAGAATCGACTGGATTGACCAGAAGCTGGGATATGTGTTTGTACCCAACACCCATCACCCAACACCCATCACCCAACACTCATCACCCAACACCCAACACCCATCACCCAACACCCGTGTGGACTTCAACATGCCGTATGACGTATTCTCGCCCGACGGAAGGCCTTGCGGACACGACCTGAACAATCTGCCATGCGGCATCTACATCGTGAAGCAGGGTGAAGCTCTCAGAAAGGTAACTATTCACTAATCATCAATCTTTAAAAAAACAAACAATCATGAAAGAAAAACTTATCGAACAGGCTTATAGCGTGGCCCGCGAACGCTATGCGGCCATCGGCGTAGACACCGACAAGGCCATCGAACAACTCGAACAGCAGCAGATATCGCTCCATTGCTGGCAGACCGACGACGTGATGGGCTTCGAGCGCAACGAGGCACTCAGCGGAGGCATCCAGACCACGGGCAACTATCCCGGACGGGCCAGGAACATTGACGAGGTGCGACAGGACATCCAGTTCGTGAAAACCCTGCTGGCAGGCAACCACCGACTGAACCTGCACGAGATCTACGGCGACTTCAAGGGGAAGTTCGTTGACCGCGACCAGGTGGAGGTGCATCACTTCCAGAGCTGGATAGACTGGGCAAGGGAGCAGAACATGAAACTCGACTTCAACTCAACGTCGTTCTCGCACCCGAAGAGCGGCGACCTCTCGCTCGCGAATCCCGACAAGGCCATCCGCGACTTCTGGATTGAGCATACCAAGCGTTGCCGGCGAATTGCCGACGCGATGGGAAAGGCGCAGGGCGACCCCTGCATCATGAACATCTGGGTGCACGACGGCTCGAAGGACCTCACCGTGCAGAGAAAGAAATATCGCGAACTGCTGGTGGAGTCGCTCGACGAGATCATGAAAGAAGATCTCCCCCATATGAAGGCTTGCTTCGAGGCCAAGCTCTTCGGCATCGGACTGGAGTCGTACACGGTGGGCAGCCACGACTTCTATACGGCCTATTGCGCCACGCGCCGGCAGATATACACCCTGGACACGGGCCACTACGAGCCTACGGAGAACGTGAGCGACTTTGTCAGCACGCTATTGATGTTCGTGCCCGAGCTCATGCTCCATGTGAGCCGACCCGTGAGGTGGGACAGCGACCACGTCACCATTATGAACGACCAGACGCTCGATCTCTTCAAGGAACTGGTGCGCGCCGACGGACTGCATCGTGCCCACGTGGGACTCGACTACTTCGATGCCAGCATCAACCGCATCGGTGCATATATTATAGGAACGCGCGCGACCCAGAAGTGCATCCTTCAAGCCCTGCTCGAACCGCTCACCCTGCTGCGTCGATACGAGGACGAGGGCAGCAACTTCGAGCGACTGGCACTGATGGAAGAGGCGAAGTCGATGCCCTTCGGTGCGGTGTTCGACTACTTCAACCTGAAGAACGGCGTACCCGTAGGCGAGGATTTCATCGCCGAGATTCAGCAATACGAACACGACGTCACCAGCAAGCGATAAGGCCATGAACATCCACATCATCATCGGACTCCTCATCATAGCCGTAGGCGCCTTCTGCCAGTCGTCGTGCTATGTGCCCATCAACAAGATCAAGTCTTGGTCATGGGAATCCTACTGGATGGTCCAGGGGGTGTTTGCCTGGCTGTTGCTACCCCTGTGCGGAGCCATGCTGGCCATACCCGAAGGCCACTCCCTCGGTGAACTCTTCGCCAGCAACGCCGATGCCACGATAAGCACCTTCTTCTGCGGAGTGCTCTGGGGAGTGGGCGGACTCACCTTCGGCCTGTCGATGCGCTATTTGGGCGTTGCCTTGGGGCAGAGCATCGCCCTCGGCACCTGTGCCGCCTTAGGAACGCTGCTGGCCCCCGTCTTCACGGGGCATGCTGCCGACCTCACCACATCGGTCGTCATCGGAGTGCTCGTCACACTCCTGGGCATCGCCATCATCGGCATAGCCGGCCACATGAAGGCGCAATCGCTTTCTGAGGAAGAGAAACGAGAGGCGGTGAAGGACTTCAACTTCACCAAGGGCATCACCGTGGCGCTGCTGGCGGGATTCATGTCGGCCTGCTTCAACATCGGACTGGCTCAGGGCGAGAGCCTCTGCTTCGAGGGCGTCAACCCCATGTATGCCTCGCTGCCCGCCACGCTGATGGTCACCACAGGCGGTTTCGTCACCAACATGGCCTACTGCTTCTTTCAGAATACCGTCAACCACACATGGGCCGACTACACCAAGGGCAGCGTCTGGACCAACAACCTGCTCTTCTGCCTGCTCGCAGGTGCCCTCTGGTACAGCCAGTTCTTCGGATTGTCCCTGGGCAAGGGGTTCCTCACCTCTTCGCCCGTACTGACCACCTTCGCCTTCTGCATCCTCATGGCCCTGAATGTGGTGTTCTCCAATGTCTGGGGCATCATCCTGAAAGAGTGGAAGGGATGTTCGCGCAACACCATCATCGTATTGCTCGTAGGCATTGCCGTGCTCATCGTCAGCTCCTTCCTCCCGCAGCTGATATGAACGAACAAGCTTCATCTATACAAAAACAGAGTGTTTCTACGTCAGAAACACTCTGTTTTAGTAGTCGTAAAAAAATAAGTTGGTACGTTTTGTTCTTGGCTGAGTAGGAGGCGACGTGTCCTCACGTCGTAGGAGGCGACGTGTCCTCACGTCGCACCCGGCATTTCATCTCACCACCTTGGTGGTCTTGTCGCCTTCTTTAATCACAAAGATGCCATGTCCGAGCTGCTGCTCGTCATCGCCGACATACTTTCCGCTGATGTCATAAATGCGGGTTGAGGCTTCAGAAGCCTCTGCGTCGAGCTGCTTGACGGCAGTGGTCTGATATTCATCGGTCATTTTAAAGAACTGGAACTTCGCCATATTGCCACTCGGCGTCTTGGGGTTCTGTTCATAAATCATGAAACGCACGTTATGGTTCCAGTTGCTTGGAGCATACTTCGCCAGCTCCAAAATAAATCCACCAGCCTTTTTATAATCCACTATGACAGAACCCACCTCACGGTCGCCTCCATAGTTAAAGCCATCGGGCATCGATTCATGGTTGCTGTAATACTGACCATTCACAGGATCATAGAAGATACGCGCACGGGTGTAACTTTGATTGAAGCCTTCGCCCACACCATAGTCCACACGGATATAAAGCGCACTGTTGTTGTCCAACTTGCCCACCTTCTGTCCTGTGAGTGTAGCCTTGACGAGCACTTCGTCGGGAACGTTCTCGTAGTCGGCTGCAACAGCGATGACAGAAGCATCCTGCTTACTGCCCACCCAACCGGTAGAGGTTTCACGATCCCACTGGCACCAAGTATCCGGATCGCTCCAGCGACCCATGAACCAGCGGCTCTGATGGTGTACATAACCAGGCAGTGGTTCCAGTCCAGCTGTCTCGGCTACAGGATTGTCGTTTTCGATGAAAAGGAAAGCGGCTTCCTGACCTTCAAGTGTCAACGTAAGGTTATACTCATTGCTGCTGACGGCCTTTGCTTCTTCTGAATAAAGTTCTCCTTCGTTGGAATGGGTGCCACCAATCAGGTATTTGGTGACTTTACCCGACGTAAACGGCAGATTGCTCATCAGTATAGGCTGCTTCACCTGCGATGCTCCATCGTTGTACACCACCACACAGATGCGGTTCTTGCCATCGGTAGACACCAAGTGTCCCACACCACTCATGCCGCCCTGCGACTGAATGCGGTCAAGGGGCATACGGTTGTAGAGATAGAGAGCCCAGTAGAGCTGGGTCTTCACGCCATCGGCAGTAATCAAGCCCAAATGGTCAGGGGCAGAATTGTCGTCGTAGAGCTGGCCGATACCAATTTTCGTGACGTCGCAATATTTCTGAGCCTCTTCAGCCACTTTCAGAAACTCTATCGTTCCTCTTTCATTATAGGTGTTGGCATTGTTGAATCCAAACCCCGTAAATTCTGGAATATAGGAGTCCAGATAGTAAGTCCACCACTGATAGCGCATACCTTCTGAGTCGCCCATTCCCTGCAGGAAGGTGGAAGTGTCTTTCACACGACCCGTCTGACTGTAGCCCACGTAGCTGCAGGTCAGACCGTCTACACGTCCTTGCTGGTCGCCGGCACAGCCCAGCAGCGCATAGAGCCAGAAATCGTGATTCGGCAGCCAGTAGGTGTTCGTGGCGTATGTCGCCGAGGGAACAGCATTCGAGGCCAATCCTTCCTGTACGCCACGAGACGCAGCACCGAAGATTTGCATATACGACTTATTCTGTTGCCAGTCGGGGTTCATCTCGTTTTGCGGAATCTCAATGAGTTCCCAAATAGGTTTCACGCGGTAATAGGTCTTGATAGTTGAAGCAAAGTTCTTCAGCAAGGCCTTAAACTTAGGTTGTTCGCTCGCCACGGGATTGTTCCAGTCGGCTTCGCCATTGTCCTTTCGCTTGTGATACGTCCATCCTTGCGGGAACGTCACAGCATAGAGCGGAATGGCGCCAGTCTGGGCAATCATAGGCGCAATGAGTTCTGCACGGGCCAGATTCAGGTTGTTGCCCGTCTGGTCGGGCACCTGCTGCTGAGTGTAGAGCTTGCCCGGAGCCTCTTCGCCAAAGCCTGTAAAGAGGCGCACAAAAGGCAGTTTCAGATCGGTCAGTGCTTCCTGGTTGTTGCGAAGCGTACTGAGAGTGTTGTTCACTGAGATTGTCGTACCGAAACGCTTCATCAGCGGCTGAGCCACTGTTGTCCCCGCATCAATCTCCAATGGTTGCGCATGGGCTATGTCGCCAAATGCCAACAAGACGCATGCAATGGTAAAAAAATGTTTGTTCGTCATATTGATAGATGATAAAAAGATGTAACTGGTTGCAAAGGTAGAAAACTTTAGGATGCTAATCATGTCTGATTGTCCGTTTCACAAGGTCGTTTGTTCATTCAAAGGGGAACACCCAATAAAAAAGCGACCAAGTCATCTCGACTTGGGTCGCCTTTTGGATTTAATTTACCCTAACAATCTTCTACCTTAAAGAATCGTGAGCAGAATGAATGTAAAAAAAACATACAATTAAACTAATACTTCATTTTTACTAAATGCTTATGAAAAAAAAATTACTCATACTAATTATGTAACGATAAAAAAATAAGTTGGGATGAAATTGCATATTAAACCGCCTTGAC
>ERZ842401.2608-NODE-2608-length-23881-cov-4.107614_pt1 | contig 23881 bp, 17 predicted proteins | sample MGYA00521270_ERZ842401 | MGnify/ENA primary metagenome ERZ842401 (study PRJEB31892, sample SAMEA3878208) | bioreactor metagenome | biome: Moose rumen | place: Sweden | collected 2011-10 | study: EMG produced TPA metagenomics assembly of the PRJEB12797 data set... | reverse complement strand
CGTCAGGGTCCTGCTGCAGCTTGTCCGCCCCGGCGCCGCATTTAGGACAGCTTGAGGGGTCTGTGCGGCTCACAATCGTCTCGCCGCAGGAGCAGTACCACACGGGGATGCGGTGCCCCCACCACAGCTGACGGCTGATGCACCAGTCGCGGATATTTTCCATCCAGTGGGTGAAGGTGTTCTCCCACTTCTTGGGATAGAACACAAAATCTCCCCTGCGCCACGAAGCCATCGCCTTTTCGGCAAGGGGGCGCATCTTCACAAACCACTGGTCACTCAGATACGGCTCCACAACGGTATTACAGCGGTAGCAGTGCCCCACCGAGTGCTTTATCTTTTCTTCCTCTTTGAAGAGCCCCTGCACCCTTAAGTCTTCTATTATAATGCTCCGCGCCTTGGCACAGCTCAGCCCGCGGTATTTTTCGGGACAGTTCTCGTTGAGCGTTCCATCGGGATTGAGGATATTTATGACGTCGAGATTGTTCCGCTTGCCCACCTCCCAGTCGTTGGGGTCATGGGCAGGCGTAATCTTCACCATACCTGTACCGAATTCCTTATCAACGTAGGAATCTGCAATGAGCGGAATGACGCGGTCAGTGAGGGGCAGCTTCAGCTTCTTGCCGACTATGCTCTTGTAGCGCTCGTCCTCGGGATTCACTGCCACGGCGGTATCGCCCAGAAGCGTCTCGGGTCGCGTGGTAGCAATCTCTATGCGGGTGGAACCGTCCGGCGCAGGGCCGTCAGCGTACTCGTACCAGATGTGGTACATCGCTCCGGCGGTGTCTATGTGCTCCACCTCGTCATCGGCAAGCGCCGTGCCGCAACGGGGGCACCAGTTCACCAGGTAATGCCCCTTGTAGACGAGCCCGCGCTCATAGAGCGTCACGAACACATCGCGTACAGCCTTGCTCAGTCCTTCGTCCATCGTAAAGCGCTCGCGGTCCCAGTCGGTGCTGTTGCCGAGTTTTTTCTGCTGCTTGACGATGGTGACGTGATGGTCTTCCTTTACCGCCCAAGTGCGTTCAAGGAACTTTTCGCGCCCCAAGTCATTGCGGCTCTTGCCTTCTTTTTTAAGCTGGCGTTCAACCACGTTCTGGGTGGCTATTCCCGCGTGGTCTGTGCCGGGTACCCACAAGGTGTCGTCCCCCTTCATGCGGTGGTAGCGCACCACGATGTCCTGCAGGGTGTTGTTCAGCCCATGCCCCATGTGCAGCACACCGGTCACATTGGGCGGCGGAATGACCACGACATACTTTCCGACAGCGCCGTGTTCCTGCTGCTTCAAATAGCTCTGGTGCACGGGAGATGCCTCGTCCGAGGCGGGCTTAAAGCAGGCTCTCGACACCCACTCGCTATATATTCTATCTTCGAAATCTTTGGGATTATAAGCTTTCTCAAGTTCTATGGCTTTCATACGAAGAAAGTATAGTATATTTTTTTGTTATATGCTAGTGGGCATCTGAAATCAAGACTCGCACGTGTCACGAAATGCGACTCGCCATGTAAGCGATTGTCAGCGCGTCGGCGGCGATGTTCTTGATGACGGCATATTCGTTGGGCTGATGGGCAAGCTCGTCCATCGTTGACCACACCACGCAGCTGTAGCCCGCATTGCGGAGATGTGCGCCCACTGTGCCGCCGCCAATGCCCACACAGCGAGCGTCAATGCCGTGCACTGCCTTGATGGCAGCCGCAAGCTCCTTTACCACGGGGGCATCCTGCGGGGTTGCCTTGGACTGCTCTGCCTGAAGCTCCTCCACCGTCACCGTCACCCCATATTTTTCTTCTATATATGTAATGCGTTTTTTCAATTCCGCGCGCACTTCGTCAAGCGTGTAGCAGGGATTGATGCGGCAGTCAGCACAGAAAACATCATCGCCCGGGATGATGTTCACCGTGGACACATTCGCCATCTGCATGGTCGGCTGGAAGGTAGAATACGGCGGGTCAAAAAGCTCGTCTCGCTTGTTAAAGACATTTTCCATATCGTTCACGCGCAGGGCAAGGTCTGCTGCCGCAAGCATGGCGTTTCTGCCGAGGTCCGGGCGGGAGCCGTGGGACTGCTTTCCCACCGTGTGGAATTTAAACCAGAAGATATTTTTCTCGGCAATCTCAATCGTTTCGCCCCTGCTGTCGCCGCCATCGGGAATGAGGATGTGGTCTTCCTTGCCAAAAATAGCCAGATGCTTTTCCACCAGATACTTCATGCCATATTCAGAACCGACTTCCTCGTCCGCCATGAAGAGCAGCTTTATCGTGTGCTCAGGCAGGATGTGCTGCTGCACGAAAGCGAGCGCGGCAAAAACACCGCTGACAAGCCCCTGCTGATTGTCCTCCACACCGCGGCCATAGATTTTGCCGTCTTTCTCCACCACCTTCCACGGATCCGTGTGCCACAGCGAGATTTCCCCCGTCGGCACCACGTCCAGATGGGCACAAACCCAAATGGCATAGTCATCATTGTTGCCGGGAATGGTAGCGACAAGGTTGGGCCGCACGCCACCCGGCACGCGGCTGTCGGGAGCATCGAAATGCTCAAGGCGCGTGATGCCGTTTTTTTTCAGCCACGCTTCAAGCGCCGCACATTTCTCCGCTTCCCCCTGTCCCCCGCTTTCAGGCGCAAGCGCGGGAATACTGGTGAGCAGGCTCTCCAGCTCCACCATCTCTTTCGTATGTGATTCCAGATATGACCGTAATGCTTCAAATTCTTGGGACATAATTACCTCTGGAAACGAGTGTAGCACTTTTAAAGCTGAGTAACAATAGAAATCATAGCTTTCTTTTTGCAGCAAAATGGGTTATACTGGAAGTGACTTAGAGGTGAAATGAACAAAATAGAATACTCGATTGCAGATATGAGGGCTTTCATGATCCAGATGGCAGGCATTTATGATGCCGTGAGGCTCGTAAACGCAAGCGAATGCTGCGTGATGAATCTGGACAGTGACGGCAAAATCTCTTATGGCAGCCCGTGCTACAACGCATGGAACAGGACTTCGCGCTGCAAAAACTGCTCCAGCTACCGCGCGCACGTTACGGGAATGCGTCAGGAGAAAAAAGAAGTATTCCAGAACAATATCTACCATATTGTATCCCTTCCCGCCACGCTTATCCTCGATGACGGCACCCCCTACTACTGCATCATGGAGCTTATCACGGTGACGGGTAAGTCAGAGGATGCGAGCGAAGAAGACAAGGCTCAGGCGGCATACTCCGCATCCGAAGATGAAAAAGATGTGCTCACGGGGCTGTACAACGTGGAGGCTTTCTACCGCAAGGTACGCGAAAACCTCAAGGCGGCTCCCGTGTCTTCCCCCTACATCATCTATGCAGATATCGATGACTTCAAACTCGTCAACGACCTCTTCGGCAGGGTGCGCGGGAACGAAATCCTCTTCCAGACCTCCGATATTCTCAAAAGCCTGTGCAGCGGTACAGACATCTGCACAAGGATGTCTGCGGACAACTTCCTCATATATATGGATGCCACGCACTATAACGAAGAGCAATTCATGGAGGCAAGCAGGCGGGTAACGCGGCTCGTGGGGCACAGCGCCATCACGCTGCACATCCGTTTCGGCATCTATATAATAGAAGATAACAGCCTTGCCGTCACCGTCATGTGCGACAGGGCAAAGATTGCGCTCCAGACCATCAAGGGAGACAGCCAGCGTTTCATCGCCTTCTATGACGCGAATCTCATGCAGCAAAAGCTCCACGAACAGAAGATTGTCAGCGAATTTCCCGATGCGCTCAAGACAAAGCAGTTCCAGATTTACCTGCAGCCGCAGATTTCCTCCAAAAAGGGGTTGCTGGGCGCGGAGGTGCTTGTGCGTTGGCTGCACCCCCAGCGGGGAATAATCATGCCGGGGGCTTTCATCGGCATTCTGGAAAAGACAGGGCTCATCTCCCGGCTCGATGAATACATCTGGGAGGAAGCGGCGAGCCTGCTCAAAAAGTGGCAGGGAACAGAGAAAGATGCCCTGCACCTTTCAATCAATATTTCCGGCAAGGATTTTTACTATCTGGATGTCTACCAGACTTTGACGGCGCTCGTGGAAAAATATGGCATTCAGCCCCAGAAGCTCAGGCTCGAAATAACGGAGACTGTGCTCATGTCTGACGTGGAAAAGCTCATAGCCATCACGGACAGGCTGCGGAGCTACGGCTTCTTCATAGAAATCGATGATTTTGGCAAGGGCTATTCTTCGCTGAGCATGCTCAAGGATATCGATGTAGATATGCTTAAAATCGACATGGAATTTCTGCGGGAGACAGAGCATCAGGATAAAAGCAAGGTAATCCTCGGTTCCGTCATCAATATGACCAAAGATCTGGGGATGAGCGTCATCACCGAGGGCGTGGAAACCGAAAAGCAGGTTCAGCACCTACAGCAGCTGGGCTGCAACAATTTCCAGGGCTTTTACTTTGCCCGCCCTATGCCCGTCGCTGACTTTGAGACGAAATATTTCGGCAAAAGCTGAGCCTTCTCATTCCCCGTAGAAGCAGCACTTATCTCTGCCGCTGTTTTTGGCTATGTAGAGCGCGTGCTCCATGCGGGAAAAGAGCTCTTCATACGACTGGCCCGCATTGTAGGATGAAATTATGGCACAGCCCACGCTCACCGTGTAGCTGCTAAAATCCATCTCCTCTGCAAAATAGCTTTTGAGCGATTCCATTATTTCATGCAGCTTGGCGCGGACAAGCGCCTTGTCGATGAAGCCCGGCATAAAGATGACAAACTCATCGCCTGACAGCCTCCCGACATAATCCGTCATGCGGCAGTACTTCCTCAGCTGCCGTCCCGTCTGGGAAATCACGGAATCCCCAAAGGGCAGGCCGCGGACAGCAGCCATATCCCTGTAGTTGTCAATGTCCAGCGCCACCAGTGCTCCGCAGGCTCCGTCGTTGTAGAGCACCTTATCCATGTTCACCTCAAAAGCCTTGCGGGTAAGCAGGCCCGTCAGCGGGTCAGTGTCCCGCTGCACTTTGATGCTGTGCCTGTTGTTGAAGTCTGCAAAGTGCTGGTACTGCGAATTTGTGTTGGCACAGACCGCTACGACAAAGAACGCAATGCTGTCCATCAGATCTATGAAGAAAATAGCCGAGGGCTTAAAGGCACGGGAGAGCGCAAGGAAAAGCAGCAGCACAAAGGCAAGCATGACGTCTACTCGCCACGGAACATCGCAGATAAAGAGCGGCAGGGCGACGAGCATAACGTTGAACGTCACCGCTGGCAGCGAATCAGGACCAAGGAGCGAGATGCCGATGCTCAGTATATAGCCACAGACAATCATGAAGTACAGCATACAGAGCAACAGCCGGGAGTTGCGCTGCCTGCGGTATATCAGGCGGGCGGCAATGCCCATGACAATGCTCAGTATGCAGCCGGACAGATAGACCGGAAAGAGCGTCCTGCGCACCCCCAGAAAGAAGGACATAAGGGAAATCAGCGCCAGCAGTCCCGCAAAGAGAGTGGAAAAAAAAGAGCAGGGCGTTATAGTTTTTAGCGTCAATCATGGGCTGAATATCCTCACGGCAGTCAGCATATTCAGTTCCCATGATGCAGATCTTTATGTTTTGCTTCAGCACTTTTTTACATTGATCAAACATATCCGCACCAGACTACGCTCAGATACCGTTATAATGGGAACGGATTTTTTCCAACACATAGTCGCGGAATTCTTCTATTTTAAAGCTCCGCTGCGGCAGCTGGCTTGAAAAGCGGAAGCGGCAGGTAACGCTTTCCTCTTCCTGCTCCTTTGCGCCCACCACCAAGATATACGGCGTTTTGTGCTCACTGGAGATGACCTTGATTTTCGCCTTCATGTTGTCGTCCCCGGTGTAGGCATTGGCACGGATGCCTGCCGCACGGAGCACGGAGGCAACTTTTTCGGCATAGCCGTTAAAGTCCTGCCCCACAGGAACCACGGCCGCCTGCTCAAAGTGCAGCCACGCCGGAAATGCTCCCGCATAGTTTTCGATGAGTATGCCGAGAAAGCGCTCAAGGGAACCGAGCACCGCGCGGTGCAGCATGACGGGGTGGTGCTTCTGGTTATCAGCACCGATGTACTGTGCATCGAGCCTTTCCGCACTCGGCAGCTGATAGTCAAGCTGTATGGTGCCGCACTGCCACTGGCGGCCCAGAGCGTCTATAAGCGTAAATTCCAGCTTGGGGCCATAGAAAGCGCCTTCACCCGGCTGCACTTCGTAGTCCATGCCCGCAGCCTTGCACGCGGCGGCAAGCGCAGCCTCCGCATGCTGCCAAGTAGCGACATCGCCCACGTGGTCTTCCGGCATGGTGGAGAGCTTTATGAGCAGGTTCTTGTCAAAGCCAAAATCCTTGTACACATCTTTGAGCAGGTGGCAGAACTTCGTCACCTCTGCCTCTATCTGGTCTTCAGTGCAGAGGATATGTGCGTCGTCCTGCACAAAGCCGCGCACCCGCATGATGCCGTGCAGCGTCCCGCTCGGCTCATTGCGCACGCAGTGACCGAATTCCGCAAGGCGCAGGGGCAAGTCCTTGTAGCTCCTCGTGCGGTTCTTGAATATTTCAAGAGCGCCGGGGCAGTTCATCGGCTTGATTGCGAACACGCGCTTTTCGCTTTCGGTGATGAACATATTCTGCTGATAGTGCCCCCAGTGCCCGCTCCGCTCCCAAAGCGTACGGGGCATAACGGCGGGAGTGTTCACTTCCTGATAGCCGTCCGCAGTGACTTTCTGCCGCATGTAATCCTGCAGGGTCACATACATGCTCCATCCGTTCGGGTGCCAGAAAATCTGGCCGGGGTCTTCGCCGTCAAGGTGGAAGAGGTCCATCTGCACGCCGAGCTTGCGGTGGTCGCGCTTTTCCGCCTCTTCGAGCATCTTCAGGTGGTCTTTCAAATCATTCGGCTTGGCAAAGCACACGGCATAGATGCGGCTGAGCATGGGGCGGCTTGAATCGCCGCGCCAGTACGCGCCTGCCATCTTCATAAGCTTGAAGGACTGGGCGTTGATTTCCTTTGTGCTTGCCACATGGGGACCACGGCAGAGGTCGGTAAAGCCGTCCTGCGTGTAGGTCGTTATGGTTTCGCCTTCGGGCAGGTCGTTAATCAGTTCAATCTTGTAGGGCTGCTCGGCAAAGAGGGCACGGGCCTCGTCCTTTGTCACCTCTTTGCGGACAAAATCATGATTGCCGCCAAGGATACGGCGCATCTCTTTTTCCACAGCGGGGAAGTCAGCCTCGCTAAGCTTGTGGTCTGCGGGAAAGTCAAAGTCATAATAAAAACCGTTATCGATCGCCGGTCCTATTGCAATCTTGGTACCGGGGAAGAGGTTCAGAACAGCCTCTGCCATGACGTGCGCGCAACTGTGGCGCACCATCTGCAATTTTTCATCAACAGCCATGGAATCACCTATCTATATTATAGAAAATAATTGTCCACAGCATAGCGTTTTTTCAGCTTTATAGCAAGCCATTTACAGGACGCAAAAAACAAGCTATACTGGCTATGTAAAGAACGCCGTGAGAAGTTCCGATAGTTATCTATGGAACTATATTCGCAAATGCGGGGCATTGTTTTATTATGGATGAAACGAACGAAGATTTTAATACAAAAGTGATAAATGCTGTGGAAGCAAAAACACAGTGGTACGACACGACGCTCCTGCCACATCTGCAGGACGAGTACCGCAATCACCACATGCTGGTGAGGAATGTTTTTGACCTTTTACAGAAGCGCTCGCTCATCACCCCCGACCCCTATAAGCATGACAAGAAGATTTCTAAAATAGTCTGCCCCGAGGACACCGCGTTTAACGATAACGAACGCAGTCAGAAGCTCGGGCTGCGCCTCAGCGACTACGAGAGCATGATTGACTATATCTGCAATTACATGAAGTTCTCTGTCTCCGCGCTCACCGCTGATAAAATCAAAAAGCTGCTGGAATTCAACAATTCATTCACCTGGAGCAATCTTTCTCCCGCTTCATCGCGTCCGAATACCCGCGCGCTTGCCATCTGCCTTGCCGAGCTGAAATCAAATCAGGGCATGGCGGTAAGCATGATCTACGACGGCATCTCCAAGACGGCAAAAAGCATAGAGGAGATAGACAAGAACCTCAAATGGCTTGGCAACTTCCAGAGGGAGCGCTACAAGGCAGAGGTGCGCAAGAACATCATCGCAAGTGGCAAGCTCAAGGAAGGCGACAGGACTGCGGGCAGCATGCTCAACGCTATAAAGGGGCTTTTCCCTTCCTGCATGGGCAAGAAGCCGTTTTCCACAGACCTTGTGCAGGAAATCGTAAACGAAGACACGGCAGGCAACAAGGAGGAGCTTCAGGCAAAGCTGCTGGAGAAGCTTCAGGTAAAAGAGGAGAAGAGCAAGAAAAAGACAAACACGGTGGATACCCACGAGCTTATCATGATGGCTATCCGCTCTATAGGCTCCCTTGCAGAGCAGTATAACACGGTGCTTGAAAAATTCGTTGCGAACCACGACCTGCTTCTGGCGGCAAACAACACCTTCAAGCAAAAGTTGCTGCGCCTGCTGCGGAACATGCTCGGCATGGACGAGCCGCCGGTGGAATACATGGTGACAATAACCGAGCACGGCTCAAATCAGCAGCGCAAGGAGCTTGTGAATTACAAAGACTTCATGGGAGGGCTGAACAAGCGCACAAAGTATTACAGCTCTATTACTGCCAAGAATTCGGCAAACTATCAGCGCATCGATTCACAGAAGGATGACCTCATATTCAAATTCGTGGACAAGCAGCTGGCAGAAAACGGCAGGCTGCAGATCCTCCTCGCAGCCTTGGACGAGTATTTCAAGGCATCGGCTCCTCCCGGAACCCGTACCAAGGTGAAGGGCATAAAGATGGAGCTGACGACGCTTAAAAATCTGCTGGTAAAGATAAATCAGCAGAAAGTAGATTACGCCGCCTACGTGGAAGAGGCGGAACAAATGAGGAAATTGGGGATAGAAGAATGATGAAACGACATTGCATTGCGGCATTCTGCTCGCTGCTGCTCATAGCGGCAGACATAAACGCCGCCCCTGCCAAGGGCAAGGCTGCGGTAAAGGAAGATGACGGTCAGCGGACGGTAACGGTGCTGTCCATGTCGCACCGCTACGACCTGAACCCGCATACGGCGAGCTATACCTCGGAGGCGCAGCTGCTTTCCGGTCTGTACGAAGGGCTCTTTTCTTACGACCCCGCCACGCTGGAGCCGCTCAACGCACTCTGCACCTCCTACAAAATATCCCGCAACAAAAAGCGCTGGACCTTCACGCTGCGCAGCGACGCAAAATTCAGCAACGGCGAGGCAATCACGGCGAAAAGCGTGCGGGACTCCTGGCTCAAGCTCCTCGCCACCAAAGATGCCCCCTACGCTTCCCTGCTCGACAGCATAGAGGGAGCGCGGGCATACCGCACGGGCAGCGGCAAGGCAGAAGATGTCGGCATCATCGTGCGCAATGACACCACGCTTGTGGTTCATCTGGAGGAACCGGCGGAGCATTTGCCGCGCATTCTCTGCCATCACGCTTTCTGCGTGCTGAGCAAGAAGCAGGACGCCTACAGCGGGCCTTTTATGCTCAAATCCTACAAAGATGAAAAGCTTGAGATGGTCAAAAACCCCTACTACTACGGGGCAGCTCAGATACGCATTCCCGGCGTTACCATCGTGCAGAGCGATGATCTGGATGAAAACGCCTACCTCTTCAACACGGGAAAAATCGACTGGATTTCCGAAGCCAACGCAAATGCGGCAAAAATCATCAACCGCGATTCCGTTCAGGTCTTTGCGGAATTCGGCACCTATTTCATCTTCTTCAAGATGCAGAACAAGCCGTGGAACAGCAAGGAGTTCCGCGAAGCGCTGCTGGAAGCCGTTCCCTACGACAAGCTCAGGGAAGGCATCACTGTCCCCGCAAGCACGCTGGTCTACCCGCTTTCGGGCTATCCCTCCGTCACGGGCTTTGAGGACTACGATGCCGATGATGCCATCGCGCTGATGAACAAGGCGCGGGAGAGGGCAGGTCTCTCATACGATGAGCGGATTACCATCACCTTCGGCATAAGCGAAAACGAATTCATGAAGACGCTTGCGGAAAAACTCAAGGCAGCATGGCAGCCGCTCGGCGTGGACCTCGTTGTGGAGACAGCACCTGTCTACGACTACAACGCCCGCATTCCCGAGTGGGATGCTGACATCTTCTCGTATTCATGGATCGGGGACTTCGCAGACCCCCTCGCTTTTCTGGAACTCTTTCGAAGCGACTCTTCGCTCAATGTTTCCAACTACAATAATGCGGCATTTGATGACCTGCTCGTACAGGCTTCCCGCGCAGACTCCTCGGAGGAGCACAACGCCCTGCTTGCAAAGGCGGAGTCCATGCTTCTCGATGACTGTATGCTGATTCCAGTCTACCACCCGGTGAGCATGCACTTCATAGATTTGACGTGCATTGGCGGGTGGCAGCCTAACGCGCTTGACCTGCATCCTTATAAGTATCTTTACATTAAGAAGCCGGAGCCTACTACTAAGAATCTTGTGAGGTTTGTAAAATAGTGTTGATAACCTGCGAGATGTTTATCTGAATAAATCCAGAACGCACGGTTTTATAGAAGATATTTTCTTCCCAGCCTACGTAGAGGGTGTTGCCGGTGATGGCGACCTCTCCGTAGGTATAGCCTGCGGGGAGGAGGGGGAGACGGAAGGCGAAGATGGACTGCTCGCCGTCTGTGGCGCGGTTGTTGCGCAGGTAGGTGGTGCCGTCGGCAAAGACGATTACGTCGTAACCGGAAGCTGAATCGCAGAGCCCCTTTGCGTTTACGCTCGTGCTGTTTGTTCCCTGCTGATAGTAATTTACGGGGCTTGTGCCCGACACATCCCGCCACGAAACATAGAAGGTGAACTCGCTCGGTATAGAAGACACGAGGGATTTCAGTTCGGGAGGGGCGGATGAAAAGAGCCGTGGCATATTCAGGCGGCGGTACTCCTCCTCCGTGGCATTCTTGAAGATATAGTAATCAGCGGAAAAGGCGGGGGAAAGCTCCGTCAGTTCCACCAGCGGCTGCCAGAGGAAGTATTTGAATTCCACAAGCCTGTCTGCAATGCGCTTTGAAGAGCAGGTCCAGGTTTCGCCATCCCAGAAGTAGCCGATGATTTCCTCATCATCTTCCAGTTTAAGATTTTTATAGGACACAAGGGGAAAGAAAATCTTGGTCTGAGGGTTGAATTCAACCAAAAAGGGCTGTGTCTCAGAGCGCGTTTCATTGCTTTCGTTAAAGAAAGAGCTGCGGTACAGGTAGAACACAGGTATGCCTCCGCTGAACACGAGCTGGTCGGCAGTGACGGCGGGGAATATGGTAGGGTCTGTGTAGATATCTATGCTGTCATCGTTGAAAGCAAGTATGCCCATGCGGTTCACCACCGCATACGCGCCAAAGGGGGAAGACGCGCTGTCTTTTAAGGGCACGCTGGCTGCGGAGGAAATGCGCACCGCCTCGGTCCACGGCTGCTCCATCACCTGCGGCGCCTTCTGGGGCAGGTCTGTCTGGGCAAAAGAATCCCGTGTAAAATAATACCAGCGGTGGCTTTTTTGAACGAATGATATCTGCTGTAAATCTGAAATGCCGTCATGAAGCGAGGGCTGCCTTTCCTTCCTGCAGGAAACAAGCAGTGTGGCAGGCAGCACGGCAAGCAGAAAGAACTTGCTGACAAAGGAGGGCTTATTCATTCCCTCATTATACAACTAGTCCTTTTTTACGTCTATCTTTATATCCGTTTTTTTGAATCGTCCCTTGCGTATGGCTTCTTTTATCCGCTCTTCCTGTATGAGCCACGGGTCATCGTAGGATGCGCACAGCTCCATGAACTTTGGCCAGTTGAAGTGGCGGATGTTCTCCGCAATCTCGGCGGAATATATTCCATCGGCAGGATTATAAAGTGAGCAGAGCACGGAGGCGGCAAAACCATTGCGCTCGTCCAGTTCTGTGCTGAATGGATAGATGGCGCCAAGGGGTTGTCCCAGAGGGCTTTTATCCGCAGCAAGCGGATAGGCAAGGATTGCGGCAGGGCTGTTCCGCGCGAATGTAGCGAGGGCGGCATCAAGCGCTTGCAGCTCTGTTTCCCGACAGTCGCCAAAGGAGTCCGCGCAGACAAGCTTCCACGTCCCCGTTTGAGCTTCGGGCAGGGAGCGGGGAATCACGACTGACACGGTCTCTGCATCGTCAAAGGCAGGAGAGCTGCATCCGGCAACAAGCGCACACAGCAGAAGCTGTACGGCGGCGATAATGCGATATAGTTTTTCCATATACCATACTAATCTGAGCCGCCATACAGTTTTTCACACAACTGTGCAAATTTTTTTAAAATTTCTTATATTTTACACTTCTGCCTGTGCGGGAACTACAGGGACTGTCACCACCTTTTTTTCCACCGTATACAGGTCTACATCTATCTTTGTGTACGGGATTTCGATATTTGCCTCACGGCAGACCTTGATGATATTCATAAACACTTCTGTCTTTGCCTTGAAGAGGTCGCTGCAGTTGAACCACACGCAGAATTTAAGGTCAATGCCGCTTCCCTGCAATTCATCATAGTAGATGAGCGGAGCGGGATCTTCCAGGATGGTGGTGCACAGCGAGGGGACTTTTTTCAGCGTGTCGAGGACAAGCTGCATGTCCGAATCGTAGGCAATGGTCAGGTCAAAGGTATAGCGGCGGATGGGGAAGTAGTTGTAGTTGATGAGGTTGCCGTTGATGATGGAGCTGTTTGGAATGCGCACCATCTGGTTGTCTGGGGTATGGATTTTGATGCTCAGCAGGTCTATGCTGTCTACCGAGCCGCTCACTCCTCCCACGGTGATGTAGTCGCCTATTTTGAGCGCCTTTTCGCTCAGCACAAAGACGCCGCTGATGATATTGCTCACGCTGGTCTGGGCGGCAAAACCTATTGCAAGTCCCGCAACCCCGGCTGCGCCCCAGATGGCGGTAAAGTTTACCCCGAAGAGGCTCAGCACGTACATGCCGATGAGGATCCAGAAGAGGTACGAGAATGTTTTGCCCAGCAGGACTGCTGTGTGGGGCTTTATCTTGTCTGCAAGCCCTTTGCCTATTATCTTTTTAATAATATGGAAGACAATAAAGAAAATGAAGATCACAATCAGGCTAGTAGCAACGTGCATCAAATTTGCCGCAGTGAGATACTTGAGCAAATCGTTGACATGCATCAGGCTTTTTGTCTCTTCAACCACATTTTCCGTCACCGTTGACACTACTTCAACGGTATTCTGCACCACTTCCGGTGCTTTTTCCAATGTTTCGCCCATAAAAAACTCCTCCCGCTACCATAGCGCATTTAGCGATTAAAAGCAAGAACAGCGTTCCCACGCTTCTGATGGTTCTGAATTGGCGAGGGAAAGCGATGAATATATTGCCGAAAATCAGTCTTCGTGATAGTCTTTGCAAAATGGACAGTCAGGACATTTCTTTTAGGGACGCAGTGCAAGACGATGCTCCTCAGCTTTTAGAAATCTACGCACCATATATAGAAGAAACTGCAATAACATTTGAATACGAGGTTCCTTCCGCAGGAGAATTTTCCCAGCGCATAGCTGATATTTCTCAGAAATTTCCATACATAGTAGCGGTACGGGATGGAGCGGTTTTAGCTTATGCTTATGCAGGTCCATTCCGTCAAAGAAAGGCTTATGATTGCAGTGTCGAGCTTTCTATCTACATTCGCAAAGACGCACGGAAAGCAGGGCTTGGTAAAAAACTGTACGCGGAACTTGAACAGAGGCTAAAAAAAATGGGCTTTACCACAGTATATGCGTGCATTGCTGCAACACACAGAAGCCCAGATCCCTACCTCACGGCAGACAGCATCTATTTTCACCGCCGTATAGGGTTTTCGTTTGCAGGGTATTTTAAAAACTGTGCGAAAAAATTTGGGCTGTGGTATGACATGGTTTACATGCAGAAGCATATTGCGGATATAAAAGAACCTGCCGCGGAGCAAGAAATCATCGATGCCTACACCAAAAACCGCATTCCAACGGGAATCACGCTTTTAAGGGGCTCGCCGTGCGGTGAGCAAGCGGAGCTATACCAAAATGTTGTACACATCTGCCTTTTTAACGGTAAAAACCAGATGCTCGTTCAACTGAGAAGCAAAAGTAAAAGATGGTATGCAGGCTTGTGGGACCTGTCAGCCGCAGGTGCCGTAGACGCGGGAGAATCCAGTGACCAGGCTGCCTCCAGAGAATTAAGGGAAGAACTGGGACATTCACAGGCTTTTGCCCGTCCCATCCTCACCGTACACTACAATCTGGGATTTGATGACTATTACATCGCCCATACGAACCGTCCTATAGAAAGCTTTACACTTGAACAAAGCGAGGTGCAGGAAATAAAATGGGCGGACAAAGATGCCATAAAAACAATGATAGCGCAGGGAACTTTTATAGACTATGAACCCGAACTTATAGACCTTCTTTTTGCAAAAGCTTTCGAAAGAAAATGCCCAAAGCCGCCCTTGCCCTCGTATTCAGAATGATTTACAATGGAGGTATGAAGCGAGTTTTTCCTGTTTTCATAGCGGTTTTTCTCTCCATCGCGTCAGCCTTTTCCCAGCAGGAGGGGGGACAGTGGACGAACAGGCAGGGGGGCTATCAATATATCTTTGGACCCATCATCATGGAGCAGCGGGAGCAGATAAATCAGGACGATGCCGAAAACGCCGCACTGGATGCAGAGCTTGCCGCGACCCGCAGTGCAGAGCAGAACGCGCTTATCCAGAGCTACACGCAGATTATAAATAACCACTCTCCTGCCATAATCGAAGCCACGCCCGACAAGTCCATGGCGGCATTCAGGCAGGTGCTGAAAATAGAGCGGCTTAAACGGCAAATTCTGGAATTCAGGGAAAGCGATGACTACGAAGAAGACAGCCCAGAAATACGAAATATCATGGAGACGCTCAACGAAGAATACCAGATACTCGAAAGCACTACGTATACCGCCACCTCTCTGGAGCGAAACCTCATACTCCGTGTCTCTTCCTACGACCAGAATATACAGGCATGGCAGACAAACATCTACTCAAACTTTTTCAGCTACACCACCCTCTTCCGCCACAGCGTGGAACTGCCCTACCAAGACCTCATAGGCAAGCACAGCTCCTTCGTAAACGGCGGCGGTACGAGCGAACGAGAGCAGTTCATCACCAACGTGGTGGTTGCAGACAGCCTGTTCAGGCAGGCAGTCCCCCTTATCTATGCAAAGCTGTCGTTCCGTGTGCTCAAGTGGAAAAATGCTTCGGAATACCGCTTCATTCCCCTCGAATGCGAAATCATACGCACAGATACAGGAAAAGTCGTCAAGAAATTCAGCCATGCGGAACTCACGCAGGAAAACTTCATCATCTCCCCCACAAAGGAGGTGCGCAGCGAGGCACAGAAAAACAGCGAGATAGAGAGGATAAACAAGCTGCTGGAAAAAGAAGACCAGCTCTACGAACCGGTAAAAGAGCGTAATCAAGGGCTGCCTATTTTCGGCACACAGCAGGGACGCCGCGCAATCTATGTGACCACCGACACCCTCCTGTACAGGGAAGACCTTGAAGAATTTGACCTGAGGAACGTCACGCTTAACGCTCTCAAAATAAACCTTGACTTCGGCATAGGACCTTTCAGCTTCCTTGGCGGAGGCGCGGGCTATGACTACGACGGTTCCTTTGAACGGGTGGATTACTCATTCAGCGTCAACGGAGGATTCAACGTCATGCTGAAAAACTTCATGCGCCCCTACCTCATTGCCGAAGGGACTTTCCACACAAACTATGACGGCGTTTTTACCGTCGGCGGCGGTGTGGACTTCATCATGGGAAAGCTCATGCTCAACGTCAACTACGGCTACAACTGGAACCACAGCTTTGAGTCGCTGTTTCTGCGGCACGAGGGTAGCAATGACCATCCAAACCTGCGCTACCACACCTTTGCGGCGGGCATAGGATTTACCTGGTAGCGTCGATATACGCAGAAATCGCTGATGATGCAGTCCCCGCAGTGCGGCTTGCGCGCCGTGCACACATAGCGCCCGTGCAAAAGCAGCCAATGATGGGCAAAAAGCAGATACTCTTCAGGCACGCGGGCGAGCAGAGACTCCTCCACCTCACGGGGAGTTTTCCCCGCGGCAATGCCTGTCTTGGGGCAGACGCGCAGCAGGTGCGTGTCCACAGGCATAGCAGGCTGATGGAAGACCACGTTCAGCACCACGTTGGCAGTCTTGCGCCCCACACCAGGCAGCGTCATCAGCTCCTCGCGCGTGGCAGGCACTTCGCCATGAAAATCCTCTACAAGCTTTTTGCTCAGCGCAATGATGTGTTCCGCCTTGTTGTTGTACAACCCTATGGAACGGATATAGGGGATGAGCCCCTCCTTTCCAAGTTCTAGCATCTGCTGCGGGCTCTGCACAATCTTGTAAAGCGGCACGGTGGCGGCGTTGACAGACTTGTCCGTTGCCTGCGCGCTCAGCACTACGCTCAGCAAAAAGCAGTACGGATTGGGAGCGTCCAGCTCCGGCAGGGGATTGGGATTTTGCTTTTTAAATCGCTCGAACACAAGGACAAGCTCCCTGTGTTCGAGCAATGGCATTACCGTGTCATCAGCCATAACCTTATTTTATGCAGTCACGGAGCGCCTGCACCTTGTCAGTCTGCTCCCAGGGGAATTCGCTGCGTCCAAAGTGGCCGTAGGTGGCTGTCGCCTCGTAAATGGGGCGCTTCAAGTCAAGCGTGGTGATTATGCCGCTCGGAGAGCAGTCAAAGACCTGCTTTACCGCCTCTACAATCTTGTACTCGGGAACAGTGGCAGTGCCAAAAGTTTCCGCCATGATGCTCACCGGGAAGGGCACGCCAATAGCATAGGCAAGCTCTATCTCGCAGCGTTCTGCAAGCTCAGCCGCAACAATGTTCTTGGCGATGTAGCGTGCCATATAGGCTGCAGAACGGTCAACCTTGCTGGGATCCTTGCCGCTGAAAGCACCGCCGCCGTGACGTCCCATGCCGCCGTAGGTGTCTACGATTATCTTGCGCCCCGTCAGACCGGAATCTCCCACGGGGCCGCCGATGCAAAACTGGCCGGTAGGATTCACGAAATACTTTGTCTTTTCATCAAGCAAACCGGTAGGCTCCAGCACGGGCTTGATGAGGCGTTCAATGATAGTGTGCTTGATTTCATCATAGGTCACTCCCGGGTCATGCTGCTGAGAGATAACCACCGTATCGATGTGCACGGGCTTGTGTCCCTCGTACTCAATGGTCACCTGTCCCTTGGCATCAGGACGGAACCAAGTCACTTTGCCGCTCTTGCGCAGTTCCGCAGATTTGAGCATGAGCTTGTGGGCATAGCTGATAGGCGCGGGCATAAGCTCCGGCGTCTCACGGCAGGCAAAGCCAAACATCATGCCTTGGTCGCCTGCTCCCTGCTGGCCTTTGAATTCTTCAAGTCCCCTGCCCACAACGCCCTGATTGATGTCTGCAGACTGGCTGTGTATCATGTTCAGCACAGCCATAGAATTATAGTCAAGTCCGTAGTCGGGATTCGAGTAGCCGATGCGCTTGGCAACGTTGCGTGCCACCTGCTGTACGTCCACATAGGCCTTTGTATTTATCTCGCCACCCACCAGAACCAGGGCCTGACAGGCAAAGGTTTCCGCAGCCACGTGGCTTTCGCTATCCTGACGCAGGCACTCATCGAGGATACCGTCGCTTATCTGGTCGCAGAGCTTGTCGGGGTGCCCCTCGCCAACCGATTCAGAGGTAAAAAGATAGTGATTGTTTTCCATAAAAGAAAGCTCCTTTCTATGTGATACCTTCATTATACAGATATGCGCAGAAAAATCCACCATAAAATCGCATTAAGTCATTATTTTGTAGATAATTTCCATAAAAACCAGTTTACTTAGTTCTGCAAATTCACTATAATAATCAATGCCTAGGGCGTAGCCGTTATGACGGCACATCATAATGCGTCCCAAAAGGAGTTTATGTATGGCTTTAAAAAAATCGTATTCTAAAGACAAGAAGTACTGTACAGTGACATTCTCTGTTTCACAGGAGGCTGCGCACGGCGCTGAGACAGTAACCATTGCTGGTGACTTCAACAGTTGGAGCAGCACCGAAACACCCCTTACCCGGAGTGCAAAGGACGGCAGTTTTTCTGTAAAGCTTAAGCTGCCTGCTGGCAAAGAGTATCAGTTCCGTTATCTGCTTGATGGCAAGCACTGGGAGAATGACTGGGCAGCAGACAAATACATTCCTGCTCCCTTCTCACACACAGACAACTCTGTCGTAATCTGCTAGTTTTCTTTTACCAAAAAGCCTGCCAAAGTTATCTGGCAGGCTTTATTTTCTTCTATGAAATAATATGTCTCAAAGCTGAATAATCCGGTACATAGGCTGCTCGTCGGGATGCAGTTCCAGAATATGCTTTTCGCAGGCAAGGACTTCGCTTTCATCATGGGTCACGTGGAGGAGCGTAGTCGTACCCGTTCCCGCCACTTTTTCCAAGAGGTCAAGGATCTTCGTATGGTAATCCTCGTCAAGTCCATGGCAGGGCTCGTCCAGAATGAGCACCCGCGGAGACTTCACCGCCGCACGGATGATGAGCACGGCACGCTGCTCGCCATAGCTCAACGAAGCAAAGGGCTGTTCTTCCCGCCCCGCAAAGCCCGCAAGACGCAGCCATGCCTTTGCAGTGGCAAGTTCGTAGTCTGTCGCTGTCTCATACAGACCTATGCTGTCGTGGAAGCCTGAAATTATCACGCTCTGCAAATCAGTTCCACCCACCATGCGGTACTCTACATGGAGGCGGTAGCTCACTATGCCCAGCTGCCGCTTGATGTCCCAGATTGTCTCGCCGGAACCGCGCCGTTTTCCGAAAAGCCTGACGTCTTCTCGGAAGACCTGCATATTGTCTCCAGTTATCAGCTCCAAGATGGTAGTCTTGCCAGAACCGTTGGGTCCGCGGAGAAGCCAGTGCTCGCCCTTTTTCACCTCCCAGTCAAGGTCAACCAACACGCGGTGCTCGCCCCAGCCCACATTGACCTTGTGGAAAGAGACAAGGCTGTCGGGCAGTTCGGCGCTGTTTATATCAGCGACAAGCGCGCCGCTTTCCAGACGAATTTTTTCCAGAGAGGCAAGGAATGCCTCCCGCTCCATAGCCCGCGTATGCAAGGCAGTCTCTTCGCGCAGGGTCAGCACCTGCTCGTAGTCTTCCCGCGTTCCGCAGAACGAAACCTTACGCTCTGAAAATTCCAGAACCTTGTTTATTCCCGCAGGAATTTCGCGAAAGCGTTCCATGCTCACAATGATGCGGGGGAAGGCTGCTTCCACACCCGTGGCAGACAGCTGCTTTTTTACAATCGTGTCAAAAAATTCCAGCAGTATAGCACGGGAAGCCACGTCCAAACCGGCAAAGGGGTCGCTGAGGACAAGCAGCTTGCAGCCAGAAAGCAGGGCGCGGCAGAGCAGCGTGCGCCGAATTTCTCCGGTGGACATATAGCGAAGTCCGCGGTCAAGGATATGCTCCACCCCGCAGAGCTTTACCTGCGGCATAGCTTCAAGCCGTGCCGCTATGGGAGGCAGTGGTGCCCCCTTCCTGCTTGAGCCGCCAAGCACTTCGCAGATGTACTGCCTGCCTGTGCGTCCGACATCCTCGCGGTTGAGTATTTCGCTCTCGTCCCGTTGCCGCTCTTCCTCGATGAGCGCGGCTGCCGCTTCCAGAGAGACTACAGCAACATCGCTGCCAAAAACGGAAGAATAGAGGGGCACTGAGACGGGAGCCTGCGCGTTTGCTGCAAGCTCGTTGGGAACTATATCAAGCTGCCCCGCAAGCGCGCGCACAAAGGCAGCCTTGCCGCCGCCGTTCGGTCCTGTCACCAGCCATGCCTCGCCTGTGGCAAGCCGCCAGTCAACACGCGGCAGATGCACGGTGCCGCCGTCACGCACCGCGCAGTTTTCAATCGTGATAAGGGTATTCTGTGCCATACCGGAGCAAGTATAGCACGAAGGACCGACATTGCCTAGCCATTCCCCCGCGGCAGCCCAAGTCCTTAACTTTCCCCTTCCAATGCCGATAGAGAAAGTATGAAGAAGTTTTTAGCGGCGCTGTCAGTCCTGCTAGCAGGGGCGGCAAGCTTTGCCTTTGATACCGCAAGCTATGTTCCCAAAGGAAAGGTCCTTTCCTATACAAAGATAAACTACACCATTGTCTCTCGCTTTGGAGAATACTACCGCTCTCCCGCGCTCCGTTTTGTACACACTTTTGCAGACGGTGTGGAGGGAGAGGCCATAAGCTATGACACGCAGAACAAGCTTGTTGACCGCATGACTTTTGAATACGACGAGACGGGGCGGAGGACAAAGACCGAGTACTTTGATTCGCACGATATTCCCATGCACCGCACCGTCACCGAATACGACGGCGAGGGACGGATTTTATCCGAAACCGAATTCGACTCGCTCGGCACGCTTTCAGGCAAGACTATTTACACGTATGCGGGCGGCAAAGAAACGCAGTCCTTTTACGACCGCGAGGGCGCGCTGCTTTCGCGCATCATCTCCCGCAGGGACGAGGCTGGCAGAATCAGCGAAATCAACGAGTACTTTGGCGACGGTTCTTTTGAGCAGCAGGAAGTCTACAGCTACCGTGAGGACGGGCAAATCGCTTCTATTACCGTAACGCTCGGCGACGAAGGGCTCATCTCCAGCCTGCTCTACCGCTACTCAGACGACGGGATTCTGCAGGAAATCCAGACATTCAATGCGGCAGGGGCAGTGACCCGTCGGGAATTCTACGAGCATGACGAACACGGCAATACCACAGCCATCAAAGAGTATGAGGTAACGAAGAAATTCGGCGACATTGCAAACGAATTGAAATCAATGACCACCTATGCCTACAATTACGAGGCAGAGGCAGAAGCAAAAAATTGATTTTCGCATGTTGTTTTTCCCATACAGTTAATATATAATAGAAGACAGTCTTTCATTAGAAGAGGAAACATACCATGGAAGCTATTGGAATCAAACTTGCCGACGGTTCTTTTTACCCCATACTGGAATACGGCAAGCCGCAGAAAAAGAATCTCGCACTCACCACAGTAAAAGACAACCAGACGACTGTCCACGTTGATCTCTACCGTTCCTCCACAGCTTCGATGGCGGATGCCCAGTATGTAGACACACTGGAAATAAAAGACCTGCACCCGCACGGCAATGGCGAGCCAAACCTGAACCTAGACATTGAACTTGACGCGGAAAACAAGCTCAGCGCAAAAATCCATGACCCCGAAACAGACAGGCAAGTAGCCCTCGTGTCACGGCCAATCGCCGAGCGCGGCGGTCCCGTCAATTTCTCCATAGACGACAGCCCTGCGGGCATTCCTTCTGAAGAAGACACAAAGACTTTTGAAGACATTTTTGATGGCAAGAACAATGAGCCGGAGCCATCTTTCGAGGACATACTCAATTCCATTTCTTCCGATACGACGGCAAGCGAACAGAAGCCCTACGCCATAACTGAAGACGATGTGGCAAAGCTGGACAAGGACGTAACGACGACAGAAGTGACCTCCCTTGGCCCTGCTCCCGATGATGAGGACTTCGGCTTTGACGCGCTCCCCAAAGAAGGAAAATCTTCACGGCGCAGTGCAAAATCCCGCCATCAGGAAGGAGACGAAAAAGAGGCGGGAGAAGTGCCGGAGGACTTTGACGAATCCCTGTTCACCGATGATTCAGAACAGCCGGAAGTGCTGCAAGCCGCAGAACCCGCTGCCACAGAAGAAAAGGCCGCAGCCGTTACCACGCTCAACGACTCTGACACCACAGACTTCGACTTCGCTGCGACGGGAAACAGGGAGACTGCGGCAAGCATAGAGCTTCCAGACTTCAATGAGCCCGATGCGTCTTCAAGCATCAATACTGAAACGGACTTTGACTTTGGAGACACACAGACAGCCGTACCCGCAAAAGAAATTGACGATACCATCGCACAGGCAGACAGCGAATTCACAGAGAGCGAGCTGACAAGCGATATAGTTTCAGACGACGAACTTCTAAACACCGACAGCGACTTGTCAGCCACTGTTCAGACTGACAGCAGCTTGTCAGACAATTCCCTGTCAGAACTGCCTGATTTCACTCTGGATGACATAGACACCTCTGATGTTGACCTGAGCAAGGATATAGATCTTCCCGCTCTGCCGGACTTCGGCGACGGCATCGGTGCAAGCACCGAGTTGGAAACGACGGCAGCCGCCAGCGACTTTGACTTGGATTTGCCAGACTTCGGAGAACTGGAAACTGAGACCAGTTCCAGAGACTTTGATCTGCCCGATTTTGGCGACACCGAAAAAGCAACGGCGGACAGCGATTTTGACTTGAGTTTGCCAGACTTCAGCGATGATGATGACAGCAGCATAGACAGCGCCGACCTTCCCGATTTCAGCGATCCGGAAATTGAAGCAAGCTCGGAGGCAAGCTCTGATGATTTTGATCTGCCCGACTTTGGCGACCTCTCTACGACAACAAACTCGTACCTCGCTTCAGATACGGACTTTGAGATACCCAGCTTTGACGACGATGAGAGCGAAAGCGACTTTGACAGGCTCTTTGGCGAAGATGGAAACAAGCAGCCAGAGGAAATCACTCCTGAAAATATGTTTAACAACCTCTATGACAAGGAGACCATAGAAGGAAAGTCTTCAAGCGCCTTTGAAGAGGAAAAGCGCGAAGAAAAAAAGAAGACGAGACTTCCCGTTATCATCTGCGTGGCATGCGCCATCATCTGCCTTTTGTGCTTGCTCTTCCTCTTCGTCATTCCGACAAAGCTCAACCTCATCAACAGGCCGCAGCAGCCGGAAATAGCAGCCAGAACACAGCAGGAAAAAGGTTCATCATCCACACCCATTGCGGATGCGGGCAACATCACGCCGCCTATCGACACCTCCTCGCTGCCTTCGCCAGAGCAGAAAAACAGCACAGAGGAAACGACTCCTTCCTTTACGCCGGCAACTTCCGCACCCGCAGCGACTCCGACACCCAAGCAGGCAGAATCCGTGCCCGCAAAGGAAAACCAGATTGTCATCGCCACCGTTCCCTCACAGGTAGTCCCCGAACAGCCTGTGAAATCCGCTACCAAGGTGCCGGACATCAAGTACACCGTCGTCTGGGGAGACACACTCTGGGATATTTCCAATGCCTACTACAAGAACCCGTGGCGGTACAAATACCTTGCGCAGTATAATAAGCTCAGCAATCCAAACTACATCAAAGCTGGCTCCGTCATACTGATTCCGGCGGAGTGATGAGAAAGACAGCGTTTATCTATTTACTGCTTTGCCTCCTCCTGCTGTCTGCAGGCTGTTCTTCGGACAACTCGCTCCAGCAGAAATATGGAGACGATGCAGCGTATTTCGTTGCGCTGCGTTCCCTACAGATGGGCGACAGGGCTACTGCCGAAAGGCTTTTCAAGCAGAGCGCAAAAAAAGCTTCTCCGCTCATCGCGCGGCGGGCGGCAGAAGAGCTTGCCGCGATGGGGAACGTGGAAGACAGAATCAGGGCATTCAAATCCCTCTATGAGGATTTTCAGGACGAAGACTCCCTGCTTTTGCTCTGCAAGGAATTATACGACAACCGCGAGTACGCGCAGGTCATCAAGATGACCGATGGAATAGACCTTGTTAGCTGCAACAACGAGCTTGCCTATTACCGCTGTTCATCACTCTACATTAAAGACAGCTCGCGTTTTTCTCAAGACTACCTGCAATGGTGCACGTTCCGCAGCTTTGCCAAAGAGCAGCACCAGCTTTCCCGCGAGGT
>ERZ842401.2607-NODE-2607-length-23888-cov-10.232786_pt1 | contig 23888 bp, 5 predicted proteins | sample MGYA00521270_ERZ842401 | MGnify/ENA primary metagenome ERZ842401 (study PRJEB31892, sample SAMEA3878208) | bioreactor metagenome | biome: Moose rumen | place: Sweden | collected 2011-10 | study: EMG produced TPA metagenomics assembly of the PRJEB12797 data set... | reverse complement strand
ACCTCTTCCCATTCCGAACAGAGAAGTTAAGCCCGACCGCGCCGATGGTACTGCCTTGACCGGTGGGAGAGTAGGTCGTCGCCCAATACCATAGAAGCCCTCTGATTACAGAGGGCTTTTTTTTTGACCTTTCCCTTCCCCATCAATCCCTTTCTTCCCGTGGATCCCTGATTTGCGATTTGTCAGTCGATCTTAATCTTACCTCTTACGTTAAGTCTTAAGTCCTCAGTCTTCAATACTGCGATCCTTCGTCGCTGGTGTGGTTTGTTACCTGAACCACATGCGTCTTGTCTCCTCGTGACTGTCAAGGGAAGTCCTCGGTCCATACTTATTGTCTCAAGGCCCCACCCATTTCAATATCCCTCCGAGAATTCAATTTTCAAAAGCCATCTGCAAATCCGTACGAAATATTCTATTCTCAAAGCATATACTGTAAATGCCTTGAAATAAGGTGATTATAGATAATTGATGCAGAGAGCCCCTTTGTTGTTACCGTTCATCACCTGTGAGAGCTGATGAAGATCCAGGCTTTCGAATCCGGGCCTCTGGTGCAAATGGAAAGATTTTTCTGCTTGATTATGTAACTAAACTTGTTTTTTTCAGTATATAGATACTGAAAAAGTGTGCATATATTATATGCACCACTGTAAATATGGAATATAATATGTTGATTTATAGATATATACAAAATATGCAGAATTTTACAAAAAAAAATGAACGGATGGCGAAATTGTATCAAAATTTTTGTATTTTTGCAAGTTGTTTATAAAGTGAATAAAAGTATGTTAGATAACATCAAAACCAGACCGAAAAACAGAGCGCCAGAGGTGCTCCGCGTTGCCGTTTTCAACGCGTCCAAGCCACTATTGAAATATGATTATCAGAAATATAATATAAATAAACAATAGTAATAATTAAATTTAAAACGATGAAAAAATTTATGATTTTTCTGCTTATGGCTTTCCTATACTTGGGAACAAGCCAAGCGCGCAGTGAAGCGCCGCATTTCAAAGATGCGAAAGCACCGCTGCCCAGTTGGGTAAAACCAACATCTCATTCGTTCTTTGCGGACTCCAAGGCCGTGAATGCGGGTGTTGCTACGATCTCTCCTTCTGCTCCGCAGGAGTTGGGTCTTGGCACAACCGTATCTAAGCGTTTTGCTGTTTCCTATGCCCCTGAAGGCACGGAGGCTGCGGATTCCTATCTTTGGTATGTGAATGGCGCTCCCACGGATTCCACGGGTGTGACTTTCACTGTTACAGGGTATCCTGTTGGAACTTATTCGATTAGCTGCCGCGTGCATACTACTGCTGGCAACTACGTCACTTCCAACGTTGTGATGCTTACAGTTGCCAATGATGTTGTGGGTTCCATCGTCGGTCCTGACTACGCTTGTCAGAATGATGTCGTGACCCTTACCGCACAGGCCAGTACTACTGAAGTTGCTGTCCAATACCAATGGAGACGCAATGGCCAACCTATCGTGGGTGCCACTAACCCCACCTATACTTTTGACGTCAGCGCGCTGCCGTCCCTGCCCGACACTCTTGCCTATGAATTCGATTGTCAGCTGGTCTATGCCGGTTGCGAAGGCAGATATACTCCGGTTCATTATTTCTATGTGTATCCTACTCCCGTCACTACGGTTACTGCTCCTATGTTCTGTTCCGGCGCTGCCTCTGTTACTTTGACGGCCACGGCTAACACCGCCGGTTCTATCCAACCTTACAAATGGGAATGGTATAAGGATGGCGCCCTCCTGGCTACGACCTACACCAACACCTATGATGTTACCAATCCTGTTAATGGCGACAAATATGTTGCTCTTCCTATTTATTTGGACTTTGCTTGTAATGACCTCGCTGGCGATACGGTTACTCTTCAAGAGTATACCGCTACGCTGAGTGATATCACCCTCGCTCTGGTCAGCCCGGCCACCTCTCCTTTCTGCGCCGGCTTCACTTCCTTTAAAGTGACTGACCCGAACAAGGCTATGAACCCGGTTTATGCTTGGTACCTTGACGGTGTCCTCATCGCTGGTGCTAGCGACTCCATCTATGCCGCTAATATGGAAGGTGTCGGTGAGCATACTATGAAAGTGGTTGCCTCTTATCCCGACTCCGCTTGCGGCACGAAAGAATTCACCTTGAATTTCCAGATTGACACTGTCCCGACGATTGTGTCCCTTACTGGTAATTCTGTCATTTGCGGTTCAGGCACCACCCCGTTCTCTGCAACGGCTACCCCGGCTACTGCTGAATTATATTGGGACGGTGAAGCAACTCCCAAAACCACTTTTGATGCCACTCCCGGTTTGCACACGGTCATTGCCAAGAGTGCGAACGGCTGTATGTCTGAGCCGATGACCTTCACGGTCTCCTCTCTGGGTACCGATCTGCATATCACGGCTTCCGCCACTGCAGTTTGTGAAGGCCAGCACATCACGTTGAGCGCCGATCTCAGCGATCATATTGATTCCAATGTGGTCTATACCTGGAACACCGGTTCTCATAATAGTACTATCGACGTGATGCCGACTGCTACTAATAATAAATATAGTGTTACCGCTTCTTATGGTGCTTGCTCCAACGTGGACAGCATTGTGATTTTCATTAATGAACTTCCTCAAGCACCGAAGCTCAGTGGCGCAGTCACTATATGTCAAGACACCCAGGCTACCGTTACGGCTACTTCTGCTGCCGCCGCTTCATTCATTTGGTATGTGAACGGCATTGAAGTTCCTGGTGAGAATCTGGCTACCATCAGCCTCTATCGCCATCTCGCCGGTGTTGACAGCATCAACGCTCGCATCATTGACACCAATGGCTGTGTGTCTCCTGTTTCTGACGCCGTTGCTGTTACTGTTGTGGCTAATCCTGTGATTGTGGCCATTAATGGTTTCACGACTCTTTGCGGTGGTGCTTCCACCCCGTTGACCGCTGTTGCTGATGATGCTACTGCTACTTTCGTTTGGGATGGTACTAATACTTCTAATCCGTATAATGCTACTCCCGGTATGCACTCTGTCTATGCTGTGAATGGTAACAATTGTAAATCCGCTCCTGAAAACGTTACTGTTAGTACATTCGGTACAGACTTGCATATCCTTGCTTCCGCAACACAAGTTTGCGAAGGCCAGCATATCACTTTGACCGCAGATCTCAGCGACATTGTTGATTCTAACGTTGTTTACACTTGGAGCACCGGTTCCCATAACAGCACTATCGATGTTATGCCGACTGCTACTAATAATAAATATAGTGTTACCGCTACTTATGGTGCTTGCACCAATGTGGACAGCATCGAGATTTCTATTAATCCGCTGCCTGCAGCTCCTCAAGTTTCTACCGATAAGACTGGTTCCATTTGTCCGAATGATCAGATTGTCTTCACGACTTCTTCTACGGCTGCCGGTTCTTTCATTTGGTATGTTGACGGTGTTGAAGTTCCTGGTAACAACCTTGACACGTTGGTTCTTACTGACCAAATCTCTGGTGCACACTATGTGAATGCCAAAGTTGTTGACACCAATGGTTGTATTTCTCCTGTTTCTCTTGCTGCCAATTATACCGTTGATACTCTGCCCAGCCTCTTGACCATCGCTGGTAATCACGTTATCTGCTACGGCGACAGCGCTATGTTGATTGCTAATGCCCTTAACGCAGTTTCCTATAGCTGGTCTAATGGCGCTACTGAGGACACGATTTATGCTTATCCTGGTGTTTACACCGTGACGGCTTCTTCCGCCAATGGTTGCTCCATCGTTTCCGATCCTTTCACTGTTACTGAGTTCGGTCCTGATGTGCATATCACGGCTTCTGCCACTACTGTTTGTCCGGGCAGCCCTGTTACTTTGACGGCTGATGCTGACCAATGGATTGGTGATGTTACCTACACTTGGGAAAACGGTACTGTTGGTTCAACCGTTACAGTCACTCCGACTGAAGATACCACTTGGTATAGAGTTGTTGCTCAAGTGACTTCTAATAGTGGTTACGGTGAAGAGGTTCGTACTTGCCAAAGAACGGACTCTATTATGATTGCACTGTATCCTGTTTCTGATATTGAATCGGTTACTATCGTTTCCGCTACTACTGGTGACACGATCTGTTTTGGTTCTCAACTTACCCTTAAAGCTACTCCTGATACTCTTGCAGCTTATCGTTGGTTCCAGGATGGTATTGAAATCCCCGGTCATAACCTTGACACAATCACCATCGTTCCTGAAGTCGGTGTTCACACCTATGCAGTTCAGGCTATCAACCAATTTGGTTGCGAAACTGGTCAACACGCCCTTTCCACCCCGATTCTGGTTCTCCCGAACCCGTCTCTCGTGATTACTGGTGATCCTCTCATTTGTAATGACAGTTTGATCAGACTTTTTGCCAATATCAATGACACGACCAATAGCACTGCTGGCAATGCCCTGTATGACTATGAATGGCGTGTTTACAACTATACTATTGATACTAATGCTGCTCAGCAGACTATTACTGATCCTTATACTAACGAAACCTTTGTTATCAACCCGCTGGCTGCTAACTCTGCAGTTTTCGAGTCTTATTTCCCGCATCAGGATCATCCTTACATCTTCACGGTCAATGCTAAGAATGCTAATGGCTGTGTTGTTTCCAGCGATCCTTACTATGTGTATGTTGCTGACACGATTTTCGTTGCTGTTACGTTGGATTACGATTCCGTTTGTCCTGGTGGCGAAGTGACTGCTATTGCTCACCTTGGCAACTATCATACTCCGGACCTTACTTTCCAATGGTACAAGAATGACACTTTGGTTCCTTATGCTACTGAGCCTTGGTTCACCTCTTCTGTTGACGTGGATCCTACTATCTTCAGAGTTGAAGTTTCTCAATCCACTACTGGCTGTTTCGCTACTGGTGCTGACACTGCTCATTTCTTGATTCCTAAGGTTGTTTCTGCCGTAGTCGCCATTAACGGTACAAATAGTTCTGATCCACTTGAGGTCTGCGAAGGTGCTCAGATCGTTGTTACTGCTTATCTTGATGACGCTATGACTATTGTTGACTCCACTCTTACCTATGTTTGGAAAGAGAATGGCTTCTGGATGCCGCTCGTTACTGGTCCTTCCTTTGCTAAGCAAATGTGGATCCACGACCACGATTCTGCAAACTATGTGTATGAAGTCTATGCTGTTGTTGATGTTCCTGGCTGTCTCCCTGTTCCTGTTGCTTCTAACAAAGTTCACGTCAGACGTAACCCGATCGTCATCATCGAAGGTGTTCATAATGTCTGTTATCACGTTGGTAACACCGATCCTAACGTGATTCTCTCTGCTTTCACCGATGGTCAGATTGACCTTGATGCTACTTACAATTGGTATAGAAATGGTTCTCTCGTTACCAGTTCCGGTGCTATCCTGAACCTGTTGTATGAGACTGTTGAGCCTACTCATCTTGATCCTGTTGTCTATATGGTTGAAGTCAACAATGGTGATGGCTGTACTGCATTCAGTGAACCGTTCCCTGTTGAAGTTTATGAAGCTCCTGTTGTCAACATTCTTGCTTCTGACACTCTTATTTGTGAAGGCGGTGTGGTTGATCTGCAGGCCAGAATCAATAACTACAACGATCCTATGTTGACCTATCAATGGTTCGAGAACACTCTGGCTACTGAAGGTCTCCTTGCTGGTCGTACGCACGCCAATGAGACGTTCACTGTGAACAATACCACTGACTTCATCGTGAAGGTTACTCACCTGTTGAATGACCTTACTTTGGGTGATGGTTGCGTTGACTTTGATACTGTCACTGTTACTGTCAATCCTGATCCTGTTCTCACTATCACCAACGATCTTCCTGCCTCTAAGACTCTTTGCGACGGTCGCTCTGTGACCTTCACCGCTACTGTCACTCCTGGCGTTGACACTGTTGGTATCTACACTTGGTACAGAAATGGTGAAATCATCCCGAACGCTGTTGGTGCCCAGTTCACTGAGACTCCTCACGCTCTGAATGATTATCCTACCACTTATATTTATGAGGTTTCTATTCTCCAACCGACCACTGGTTGTGAATCTATCGTGACGCTTGCTGATACCGTGACCGTCAACCCGAACCCGACGCTCGCTATCGAAGCTGATCCTATCGTTTGCCGCGCTGACTCTGATAACGTTGTGATGATTGCTCACGTTTATCCGGAGCCCACCACTCCTTACACCTTCACTTGGTTTGAGGACAATGCCGCTCTTGATACCACGTTCACCACTGGCGAACATCAGGATACCATCACGCTCACGAGAGAGTATAGAGATTATCCTTACAACTTCAGCATCTCTCTGGTCAATGAATATGGTTGCCAGGCTACTGCTGAAACCCAGATTTATGTTGACACGCTTCCTGTGATCAATATCACGGCTACTGAGACTGAGATTTGCGTTGGTGGCGAAATCACCCTCACCGCTAACCTCAACAACTGGAACACTCCGAATATGGAATTCCATTGGTATGACAACGATTCCCTTATCGCTGGTGCTACCTCCATTACCTACACGGTTGTTCCTGACTCTGGTACCCACAACTACACCTTCTCTGCTAAGCAGCTCAATTCTATGTGCTATGCTATCAGCAATGTTGTGACGGTGAACGTCCACGCTGATCCTACGCTTACTATCGACAATGACCTTCCTGCTTCCAAGACGCTGTGCGACGGTCGCTCTGTGACCTTCCACGCTCACGTTGCTGGTGGTGTTACCGGTGGTGAGGTTTACACTTGGTACAGAAATGGTGAAGTTATTCCTAATGCTGTTGACTCTATCTTTACTGAGACTCCTCACGCTATCAGCGATTATCCTACGATCTACGTGTATGAAGTTTCTGTCAAGCAAACTGCTGCTGGTTGCGAATCTACTGTTTACTTCGCTGACTCTGTCACGGTTACTCCGAACCCGACGCTTGCTATCGAAACTGATCCGATCGTTTGCGGTGACGCTAACGACAATATCGTGATGATTGCCAATATCGATCCTGCTCCGACGACTCCTTACACCTTCACTTGGTATGAGGACAATGCCGCCCTTGACAGCACCCTCGCTACTGGCGAACACAAGGATACCATCACTCTGACCAGACCTTACAGAGATTATCCTTACAACTTCAGCGTTGTCTTGGTGAACGAATATGGTTGCCAGGCTACTGCCGAAACTACAATTTATGTTGATTCTGTTCCTGTGATCAATATCACGGCTACTGAGACTGAGATTTGTGTTGGTGGCGAAATCACCCTCACCGCTAACCTCAATAACTGGAACACTCCGAATATGGAATTCCATTGGTATGACAATGACACCCTCATTCCTGGTGCTACTTCTCTTACCTACACGGTTGTTCCTGCCCTCGGCTCTCACAACTACACCTTCTCTGCTAAGCAGCTCAATTCTCTTTGCTATGCTACCAGCAATGTTGTGACTGTTAATGTCCACGCTGATCCTACTCTTACTATCGACAATGACCTTCCTGCTTCCAAGACGCTGTGCGACGGTCGCTCTGTGACCTTCCACGCTCACGTTGCTGGTGGTGTTACCGGTGGTGAGGTTTACACTTGGTACAGAAATGGTGAAGTTATTCCTAATGCTGTTGACTCTATCTTTACTGAGACTCCTCACGCTATCAGCGATTATCCTACGATCTATGTGTATCAGGTTTCTGTCAAGCAAACTGCTGCTGGTTGCGAATCCACTGTTTATTTCGCAGATTCTGTGACGGTGAATCCGAACCCGACGCTTGCTATCGAGACCGACCCGATCGTTTGCCGTGCTGATGCTAACAACATCACGATGGTTGCTCACGTCTATCCTGAGCCCACCACTCCTTACACCTTCACTTGGTTCGAGGATAATGCTGAGATTACCGGTGCTACCGGCGCTCACCTTGACACGATCGTGCTGACCAGAGAGTACAGAGATTATCCGTACAACTTCAGCATCTCCCTTGTGAATGAATATGGTTGCCAGGCTACGGCTGAGACTCAGATTTACGTTGACACTGTTCCTGTGATCAACATTGAAGTTACTGAGAACCTCATCTGCATCGGTGGTGAAATTACCCTCACTGCTAATCTGAACAATTGGAATACCCCGAATATGGAGTTCCATTGGTATGACAACGACACTCTTATTGCTGGTGCCACCTCTCTTACCTACACAACTACTCCTGCCCTCGGTGTTCACAACTACACCTTCTCTGCTAAGCAGCTCAATTCTCTCTGCTACGCTACGAGCAATGTTCAGACTGTGAATGTTATTCCTGATCCTGTTATCGCCAATGTTACCTTGTCTGACACTATCGTTTGCCAGGGCGCTCAGATTGCTATTACTGCTAATCCTGAGAACTACACGCCTTCTACTGACGATGTCTACACTTGGTACAGAAATGGTATCTTGATGCCTGGTGCTACGGCTCAGACCATCTATGATTCTCCTGTTACGGTTGACAACAACACGCAACAATTCATCTATACGGCTGTTGTGACCAGAACTCCTTCTGGTTGTACTTCACTGCCGGTTGCTTCTGCTGCTCTTACCATCTACCCGAATCCTACTGTTGTCATCACTGGTGACCAGCACATTTGCGAAACCGACTCTGTCTTCTTGATTGCTAATGTTGACACGATTGGTACGAATGTTGGTACGCTCCACTACACTTGGTTCGAGAGCGGTATGATCAGAGACAATATGGCTTACAGCCTCGGCGACAACCAGTTCTACAATGAGTACTGGTACCCGCGTACTGAACCGTACAGATTCACTGTCCAAGTTCAGAGAGAAGGCGTTCCTGCCGCTTGTGCTTCTACTTCTGAAGAGTTCTTGGTTTATGTCTATCCTCGTCCTATTGTTAACATCACTGCTACCGAGACTGAGATTTGCGAAGGCGGCGAAGTTACCTTGACGGCTAACCTGGTTGATCCTAACCAAGAGAATATGATTTATCAATGGTATGAAATCAGAAATCGCGTTGACAGCTTCGCTACTGGTTACGATGCTGCTGGCAACCTGATTTACACCACTTATCCTGTTGCTTATCGTTACGATATTCCTGGTGCTAACTCTACTACCTATACGGCTATCTATGATCACACCATCACGATGGGTGTCAACGTCATCCAAACTCACTCTATGTGTAATGAGTTTGACGAGATTGTCATCACTGTCAATCCTATCCCTGTTGTGACCGATGTTACTGTGAACAATCAGCATATAGATACTGTTTGCGACGGCGCTCAAGTTGACCTCGCTTGCACCATCACTCCTGCTGATGCTCAGGGTGCTGTCTATACTTGGTACAGAAATGGCATTGAAATTCCTGGCGCTAACCAGAGCACTTTCAGTGAGAATGTTTACACGACTGACAACCACGTTACGATTAATGTCTATACGGTTAAGGTTGAACTCCCGGCTTCCGGTTGTATCTCCGAGATTTCCGTTCCTAACGCTACTGTCATCATCAATCCTGCTCCTACCACTGTCACCATCTCTGGTAACAACGTGATTTGCGAGAATGACAGCACGACTCTGACGGTTTACTCTGACGTTGAAGGTATCATCACTTGGTCTACTGGTGAGCATACTCCTTCTATCACGGTTCCTGCCGGTGTTTACACTGTTACCGTTACTACTCCGGAAGGTTGTGAGAAGACTTCTGATCCGTTCACGGTTGAGGCTCTCGGTACCGACCTGCTTGTTTCCGCTACTGAAACCAGCATCTGCGCTGGTGAGCACACCACGCTCTATGTCAACCAAGACGGTTGGGCTGGCAATGTGACCTATCAATGGGATGCTAATGCTAACAATAGCACGGCTACCACGGTTGACGTTGCTCCTGAAATTACCACGACTTACCACGTGACTGCTACGGTTAACTCTACCAATGGTACTTGTACCGCTGCTGGTGAGGTTACCATCGTTGTGACTCCGCTTCCTGTCCAGCTCGTTGTCACTGGCGACACCACGATTTGCCAGACTCAGCAAGCTACCTTGACCGCTTCCACCACCGACACCAACATCACTGGTTACATCTGGTATCAGAATGGTGTTGAGATTGCTGGTGAGAACCAAGCTGTCATCACGATTAACTTCCCGGATTATGGTACTTACACCTTCGCTGCTAAGGCTATCAACGATCAGGGTTGTGTCTCCGCTCAGGCTTCTCTGCCCGCTACGGTGACCGTTACTCCTGCTCCTACCGTTGTCTCTATCACTGGTAACAATGTGATTTGCGAGAACGACTCTACTACTTTGACTGTTTACAGCGATGTTACGGGTACTATCACCTGGTCTACTGGTGAACATACTCCTTCCATCACGGTTCCTGCTGGTGTCTACACTGTCACCGTTACCACTCCTCAAGGTTGTGAAATGACTTCTGATCCGTTCACGGTTGAGGCTCTCGGTACTGACCTGCTTGTCTCTGCAAGCGAGACGCACATTTGCGCTGGTGAACACACCACTCTGTATGCTAACCAAGATGGTTGGGCTGGCAATGTGACTTATCAATGGGATGCTAATGCTAACAACAGCACTGCTAACACCGTTGACGTTGCTCCTGCTACCACGACCACTTACAATGTGACTGCTACTGTGAATTCCACCAATGGTACTTGCCAGGCTACTGGTGAGGTTACCATCGTTGTGACTCCGCTTCCTGTCAAACTTACCGTCAACGCTTCTGCTGATTCTGTTTGCGAGGGCGACCAAGTCACCTTCACGGCTACTCCGTACGATTCTACTTATACCTATATTTGGTACCAGAATGGTCTTGAGATCATTGGCGAGCATATGAATGTGATTACGGTGAACTTCCCGACCGAAGGCACCTACACCTTCGCTGCTAAGGCTATCAACGATCAGGGTTGTGTCTCTGCTGAGGCTTCTGATCCTGTTGCAGTTGTTGTCAACGCTGCTCCTGATGCTGTTGTGATCTCCGGTAACCTTGAGATTTGCAACGGTGGTACTACCACTCTCTATGCAAATGTTACTCCTAACGTTTCTGGTGCTACCTATCAATGGTATCTCAACAATTCTCCTATCACTGGTGCTAACGGTTACTTCTTGACTGTTGCTGTTGCTGGTTCTTATAAGGTTGATGTTACGACCAATGGTTGTACCACCACTTCTGACGCTGTCAACGTGAACGTCAATGAAGCTCCTCAGTTGCAGCTCACTGCTACTGAATCCACCATTTGTCAATATGGTACTACAGTTATCTCTGCCGAAGCTACTGGCTGGAATGTTGCTGATGTCAACTACAACTGGAGCAATGGTTATCAAGGTTCTTCCTTCACCTTCACTCCTGCACATGCTGGCGATTACACCTTCTATGTGACTGCTTCTCAGTCCACTTCCGGTTGTACCGCTGTTGATTCTATCACCATCCACGTCAATGCTGGTCCTGGTGCTCCTGTGATGTCTGTCAACGCTAACCACTCTATCGTTTGCGAAGGCGCTCAGGTCACTCTGACTATGACTGACACCAACAGCATCAATTATGGTACTCCTACCATCACTTGGTTCGACAATGGTGTTATGATGGCTGGTAACCATACTTCTGTTACGATCACCCCGACTGTTGGTATCCACTCCTACAATGTGGTTGTTGAATACCCGAACTCTGGTTGTAACACTGCTATTTCCGAGCCGATCGTTGTGACGGTCAACGCTATCCCGACGGTTGTTGTTGAACTCACCAATGGTAACAACAATATCCTCTGCGACGGTGGTACCACCACGCTCACGGCTAATGTGAATCCTGCTATCAATCCTGCTGGTTATCCTTACACTTATCAATGGTTCCTCAACAACGTTGCTATCGCCAACTCCGATACGAACGCTCTGACTGTGACGCTTAATGCTCGTGAGTCCTCTTACGATTATCAAGTCCTCGTTTCCGGTGCTCCTGGTTGCGAAGTCCTTTCCGACGTCACTCCTATCGTTGTGGTTGCTGATCCTGTTGTGGTTGCTTCTGTTGATAACAATGTTATTTGCGAAGGCGGTCAGGCTACTCTGTCTGTGACTGTTGACGGTGGCATTGACAATGTCAACGGTTTGAACGGTTACTCCTTCGCTTGGTACAGCAATACCAACAACACTACTCCTATTGCTACGACTCCGACCTTCACCGTGAACAACGCTACGGCTGGTCTCTATGCTTACAGAGTTGTTGTTACTTCTCCTTACGGTTGCGAAACCACTTCCAATATCGTGAACCTCTCCGTTGTCGAGGATCCTTCTGTCACGGTTGCTGTTGCTGCTGGCTATGACGCTACGATCTGTGAGAACGGTAGCACGATGCTCGTTGCCAACGTCACTGGCGGTTATGGTACTCCTTCTTATCAGTGGTACTCTAACGGTCTCCCGATGCTCGGCGAAACGAACCGTACTCTTGTCTTGAACAATGTGATGAACAACAACTTCGTCTACACTGTTAAGGTCACTCAAACGGGTGTTGATTGCGAAGCTGTTTCCACCAACACTGTGAACCCGTTCACCGTGGTTGCTCCTTACTTTATCACTGTTACTGGTAACCAGAACACCTGCGTTGGCGGTACTGTCACTCTGACTTCTTCTGTCACTGGCGTGCTTCCTGGCGATGTTCCTACCTATCAATGGTACAGAGTTTCTGAGAATGGTGTTGCTGCTCCTATCGCTAATGCCAACAATCCTGTCTACACGACTGAGCCTCTGCTCACGGCTGGTCAGTATGAATACTTCGTCCAAGTTACCAGCAGCATCTCTGGTTGCTCCAACAACTCCGACAGCTACACTGCCAATGTGATTGCCGATCCTACGGTTGTCATCAATGGTGCTCACGCTGTTTGCGAACAAGGTCAGTTGCAACTCAATGCTACTGTGACGGGTGGTATTCCTGGTGTCCAGTACACCTACACCTGGACTTGGACTGGTGCTTCCACCGGTTCTGCTACGACCGCTGTTCCTTACTACACGCCGAACCTCCCGGCTAATGACGGTGCTAACCATTACTACTTCAGAGTGACCATCAATCCTGTTGGCACCTCTGGTTGCGATGCTACCTCCGCCGCTCACGAGCTCGATGTGTTCGCAGTTCCTACTGTCGTTGTGACTGCTGACCGCGGTTATATCTGCCAGGGTGGTGACGTTACCTTCACGGCTAATGTTACTCCTGCCGGTAACTATAACTACGCTTGGACAATCAATGGTGATGCTGATTTCTCCAACCAGCCTTCTGTCACCACCACGGTGAACACTGCTGGTCCTGTTACCGCTACGGTTACGGTTGGTGCCAACAACAACCTTGTTTCTTGCTCCACCACAGCTACCATCTCTGTTCCTGTCCAGGTCGTTGCTGATCCTGTCGTGACCATCGCCGCTAACCACACTACTATGTGTGCCGGTGGTACCACCACGCTCAGCATCAACAATATTACCGCTAACAACAACATCCCGACCAACTACAGCTATCAATGGGCTGAAAATGGTCACGAGATTCCTGGTGCTGTCAACAACACCTTCAACCAGACCCTCAACGCTGCCGGTACCTATGTGTACACTCTGAGACTCACTCAAAACGATGCTCTCGGTTGTGTCTCCGAATGGTCTGCTCCTGTTACGGTTCAGGTTGCTGAACAACCTTCTGTCACTCTGTACAACCTCGATGGTCTTAACATCTGCGAAGGTGGTACGATTGATCTGAATGCTGTGGTTGACAACTATGGTAATACTGTTGGTGGTGTTCTCAACAGCTCAATCTATGGTCCGATGACCTACAACTGGACTTCTGCTGGTAACACTGTCCAACTCCATCCGAATGTTAACGCTGGTACCGACCAGTACACTCAGACTCTGAATACGGTTGGTAACTTCGATTACTCCGTCATCGTGACTCCTTCTGGTTACGCTTGTCAACCCACTGCTTCCGGTGTTGTTACTGTGAGCGTTGCTAACGATCCTACATGGACCGATGTCCACGTTTACTATCCTGATGTCTGCGTTGGTGACCAAGTGAACCTCATCGCTAACATTGTTGGTGGCGTTGCTGACTACACTGGCAATACCAATGGTTACATCCAGTGGACCGTTACTTACAACGGTGTTACCTCCAATGTTTCCGGTGGCCAGGGTGGCACGACCTATGACATTCCTACCGTTGCTGGTAACTATGTTTACACTCCGACTTATGTTGGCAACATGGGTAGCGGCTGTCAGCTGACTAACACTGCTGCTGTTCAACAGCCTGTTCTCGTCCACGAGATCCCGACTGCTGCATTCGTCACGGGTGATGGTTCTACCATCTGCGCTAACGATCCTGACGCTTCTGTTGAGCTGACCATCGCCTTCACGGGTGGTGCTCCTTACACCTTCGACATCGAGAATATGATGACTGGTGAAATCCTGCCGTATCACGTCTCCCTGACCGATACGTTCAGATTCTACGTCTCTCCGGATGTGACGACTCGTTACAGAATCATTATGCTGGCTAACGCTTACTGCCAGAATGATCAAATCTCTATGGCTTCCACCAGCGAGGTTACTGTGAACGTTGTCTCCGTTGAATTCGTTGAGACCACCTTTATGCCGGTCAACTGTGGTGACGATGTCGTTATCGGCTTCAACATCATCTCTGGTAACCAGAATGCCAACTATGTCATCTACGAAAATGGTACGGCTATCGCCAGCGGTACTGTGGTTGCTAACCAAGTGATCATTCCTGATGGCCTGTTGAGCGAAGGTACACATCACCTGACACTGGTTATCGATGGTTGCTCCTTCGATATCACGGTTGTGATTCCTGTCAACTCCGAAACCTCCGGCATCTTCGGTAACAACCTTATGGAGATCAGATGGGACGATGTGGTCATTATCAACCTGAACGCTAATCCTCGTTACAACATCGTTGGATTCCAGTGGTACAAGAATAATGTCCTTATCCCTGGCGCTATCTATAAGAATTACCAAGAGATCGGTGGCCTGAACGGTTACTACTCTGTTGAGCTTACTGTCATTGACACTCAGACTGGTGAGACCCTTACCTTCATCACCTGTCCTCGTCTCTTCAACACCGTGTCCGGTATGAAGGTCTATCCTGTTCCTGCAAATGTTGAGCAGGTTGTCACCGTCGAACTCGATATGACTGCTGAAGAACTCAATGGCGCTGTCCTCGACATCTTCGATGCTACGGGCAAACTGATCAACCACATCACTGATCTGAAACCCGTCACCAGAGTTGCCGGCTTCAAGGCTCAAGGTACTTACTTCGGACGTATCATCACTGGTACAAATGAAATCAAGACTGTTAAATTCGTTATCGTAAAATAATTTGAAAACCCACGGGTGGTGGCCCTGAGCCACCGCCCAGGGATTTCATTAATCTATAATGGTAAAAAAGAAAAAAGAGTATATTATGAAAAAGAATTTATTAGTAATCAGTCTTATTTTCGCTATGTGTACCACGGCTGCCTTTGCACAAGAGGTACAAACCGAAAATACCAATGACAACGCTACTGTGAATACAGAAAACGTTGAATCCTCCTCGTTCTGTCCTCATCGGATTAAGACTTATCTCGGTGCCGGCTTTACGAACAATATCTATAGAAGAATCGACTTCAAGCAGTACTACTCCCAGAGTGAGTTGATTTCTCTCCACTATGCTTATTTCTTCAATGAGCATTGGGGCCTCAGCCTTGGTGTTGAAGCCAACCACGTGGGTGCCAAAGCTGCTATCTCCGCTAAGGGTGTGATTCCTCAATACAATGATCCTGCTTTCAATAATGATGTGACCTATTACGATCTTTGGTATGATGCACACGGCCTCGTTGAAAGACAATCCATCTGGGCTCTTGAAGTTCCCCTTCAAGCTCAATTCGAATGGAAATTTGACGGCCGCAGCGGTATCTACGCTGGCTTGGGTCTCTATGGTTACTTCCCTATCGTGAAGGGCGTCAACAAGTATAAAGGCGAAGGCGAAATCAGCACTTTTGGTGTTGAAGAGCCTTATGGTCAGGACTACAACATTGACTATCCTATGACAAATCACTTCTATGAGGGTAACTACAATGGTCAAGACCGTCGTACGAAACTCAGATGCTCTTTCGGTATCGAAGCTGATTTCGGTGGTGTTGTCCGCATCTCTCGTATTGCTGATTTCTACATTGGTGCTTTCACTAAGTTCAACTTCCTTGACATTCTCCCGAAGGATGAGAATAAACTGAATCTCTTCACCAATGATCTGGATAACGTTCCTACTTTCAATGGTACGCTTGGTTCCAACATTCTTTCTATGTACAAGAATAACTTCGACGGCAACCACGCTGGCTATGAAAAGATTCGCACGAAATGGGATCAACTTCAAATTGGTTTGAAACTCGGTTTCCATATCAAGGCTTGTGCTAACCCGGTTGAGAAATCCCGTAAGCAACTTGAGAAAGAGATTCTTGATGAACTCAAGAAGAAGGCTAATGAGCCCATCATCATCAAGCAAGATCCTCAGTACATCTACATTGTTCCTATTTGCGATCAACTTGACAATGATGATGAAAGCCTCACACCGGAAGATAAGGAAGCTATTCGCGAACTGAGCGAAGTCCTTTCCAAGACCAAGATCCTCTTCGACCTTGACAAAGACATTCCTAAGATTGCCGATCAGAATGACAATATCAACAGAACGGTCTCTATCCTCAAGAAGAACCCGTCCCTGAAGCTCATCGTTGAAGGTTACACCTGTGACCTCGGTACGGAACAGCACAACCGCGACCTCGCTCAAAGACGTGCTAACGCTGTCAGAGACATCTTCATCCAGAAGGGCGTTCCTGCCTCTCAGATTGAGACTGCTTCCTATACGGTCAACGATCCTCAGAACAGACAAAACATTCAGGATCCTGCCCGTGAGGAACACAGAGCTGCAATTTTCAGAATCGTCAAAAGATAATTATTATTATTTACGTTTAGGAAAAGGGATTACCGAATGGTGATCCCTTTTTTTTTTGTTGTTTCAAAAAATCCTGTATTTTTGCAATCTCATTTTGCAATTTATGAGACGACTCGTCTTCTTGTTGTGCACCCTTGTGTTGGCCTCGTCTTGTCTTTTGGCCAAGCCCGTGGATACTCTCTCCGCGAGCCGTCTTGAGTTTGTTCCTAATTTGGGCCAATGGGGTGAGCCTTTCCAGTTTCGCGCGTCATTGCCATACGCTGCTTTTTTCTTTGACGAGAATGGCTATGTGGTCAATATGCTGGACCCGCAGGCTATGCAAGATTTCCATCCCGCTTTGTCCAATGGTAGTTCCCCGGTAAGCCGTCCCATACGTGCTGCGGCCTATCGTGTCGTTTTTGAGGCCTCAGATGCGCTCTCACGTTATTTTCCCCTTGGAAAGGCATTCCCACACTATTATAACTATTTTCTCTCTTCTGACCTCTCTGCGTGGCGCTCAGGCGTCCCAGTCTATCCGGCCCTGCATCGTCCATCCCTTTATCCAGGTGTGGATTTTACAGTTTCCCAATCCGAAGGTTATATCAAATATGAGTTTTATATTGCACCCGATGCAGATCCTTCCCTCATTCGGATGCGTTATGAGGGGGTACGTTCCCTGACTTTATCTTCCAATCATCTTGTCATCGACAACCATATTGCCCGCGTGGTTGAATTGGCACCCTATGCCTATCAGATTTCCGCTCAAGGCGACACTCTTCCTGTGGAATGTCACTATAAATTGAATAAAAATGTGGTTTCTTTCTCTTTAGGAAGATATGACCAGACTCTTCCGTTGGTTATCGATCCAGTGGTGGTGTTTTCTTCATATAGCGGTTCCACAGCCGATAATTGGGGTTACACGGCCACTTACGACGCACACGGCAATTTGTATGGCGGAGGCATTGCGTTCGGTACGGGATATCCAATCACCTTCGGTGCCTATCAGACTCAATTCTGTACCAGTGCTTCTGGCACTACCACCGATGTGGCTATTACTAAATTCGACTCTGCCGGCACCAACATATTCTATTCCACTTATCTTGGCGGTTCGTATGTCGATATTCCCCACAGCTTGTATGTCAATGACAATGACGAGTTGTATGTTTTCGGCACCACGGCATCGCCTGATTTTCCTGTGACGCCGGATGCTTTCGATACCTCGTTCAACCACGGCACTCCTGTCACTTTATCCACGTCGCTGGCCTTTCCCTTGGGTGCGGATGTCTTCGTGGCCCGTTTCAGCGCGAATGGCCGGCAGTTGCTCTCTTCCACATTTGTGGGAGGAAGTGGCAATGATGGCGTCAATACTGCCGTTGAATTGCGGAAGAATTATGCCGACGACAATAGAGGCGAGATTTTGATGGATGTGAACAGCAATGTATATGTGGTTACCTCCACCTATTCGCCTGATTTTCCGGTCACTCCTAATGCATACGACACCACCTACAACGGTTATCAGGATGTTTGTGTTTTCAAGATGAGTTATGACCTCTCTCAGATGATTTGGAGCACCTTTCTGGGCGGTTCTGGGAACGATGCCGGTTACAGTATGATGCTGGCCAATGATGAGAGTGTCTATGTCTGCGGCGGCACCAGTTCACAATCTTTTCCTGTTGTCGCGGGAGCTTTACAACCCGCACTTGCCGGGGATGCGGATGGTTTTGTCTCGCACCTTTCCCCTAATGGGGATTATCTGATGGGAAGCACGTATTTGGGTTCCCCGGATTACGACCAAGCCTATTTGATCAAGGGTGACCGCCTTTCGGTGCCTCATATCTTTGGCCAGACATCGGCCAGTGGGACGACTTGGGTACAGAATGCACAATATTATACGTCCGGAGGCGGCCAGTTCCTGACCAAACTCACACCTTCGCTGAATGCGGTGGAATGGTCCACCGTTTTCGGCAGCGGACTTGGAGGACCCGACATCTCGCCCACGGCGCTTTTGGTGGATTACTGTAGCAACATCTATATGTCGGGGTGGGGCTCATTCCAGCTCAACGGGTTTGGCGGCACGAACGGCCTTCCCATCACGCAGGACGCTTTCCAGAGCACGACCGACGGCAGCGACTACTATTTCATCTGTCTCAGCGATGATGTGTCGCAGCTGGTGTACGGCTCCTTCTTTGGTGGGGCGGCATACTCCGCGCGCGAGCACGTGGACGGAGGCACTAGCCGCTTTGACCGAAAGGGCCGCATCTATCAGGCCGTGTGCGCGGGTTGCGGCGGGCAAAGCTCTTTCCCGACCACTCCCGGCGCTTGGTCCACCACCAATGGCAGCACCAACTGCAATCTCGGTGTCATCAAGATGGACTTCAGCCTGCCCGTGGTGGTGGCCGACTTCCGGATGCCCAGTACTGTCTGCCTCCCAGATACGGTGTCTTTTGTAAACCAGTCACAAACGATAGGCAACAGCACCTCCTATTTCTGGGACTTCGGCGACGGAACGACCTCCACGCAGATTGCCCCCTCGCACTATTACGCCCACTCGGGCTACTACAACGTCACGTTGATTGTGCAGGACCTCGGCAGTTGCAATTTCGCCGACACACTGACCAAAATGATTCTGGTGCTGGCCAATATGGTGGACACCTTGTCCGATGCCAACATTTGTTACGGCGACTTTGTGCAGATCGGCATTCCTCCTTCCGTTGGGGTGGACTACCACTGGTCGCCGGGCACCTCTTTGAGCAATTCCGCTGTTTCCAACCCGGTAGCTGCGCCTGTGCAATCCACCCTGTACCGGCTGGTGGCCACCACGCAGCACTGCACCGACACCTTCTACCAGCGGGTGAATGTGGACACTTCGTTTGCCCTGTTGTCGTCCGATACCACCATCTGCCGTGGCGACGCTGCCCATCTGGCGCTGTCGGGAGTGTCGGACTATGTCTTGATCACCTGGTCGCTGTCGCCGGACTTTTCTCAAGTCATAGCGCAAAACCAGCTGGCATTGGAGGTGAGTCCCGCGCAGACTACCACCTATTATGTGCGGGTTGTGGAGCGGGTGTGCGTCTATATGGAGTCTGTCACCGTGACCGTGTCGGAGGTCCATCTGGCCCCGTTGCCCGAGGTGCTGATCTGCTTTGAGGACAGCACACAACTCGTTGTGGCCACGGATTGTGTTGATTGCCAGTACCAGTGGGCTTTGGGTGACGGCAGCGCATACGCCGGCGAGTCTCCCTTCGTCAGCCCGGCGGCGTCCACCTCCTATTCCATCACCGTGACCAATGCGTATGGTTGCTCTGCCTCCGCCACGGGAAATATCGTGAAAAGAACGGGCACCTTCCCGACACCGTTCTCGGCGTGGTGCGAGATTTGCGTGATTACCCAAGCGGATTCCACCATCCTCTTCTCCACGGATTATGGCAATGGCTATCATTACCAATGGGAACCGGTTACCGAAGATATGACGACCCCGAATGCGGCGAACACTATTGTGGCGCCCCTGCAGGATATGGTTTACACCGTTGCGGTTACCGACACGTTCGGTTGCGTGATGTCGGACACGGTATTCATTAAAGTCAACGAACTGATATGCGATGATCCCTATATTTTCATTCCGAACGCCTTTTCTCCGAATGGCGATGGATTGAATGATGTGCTCTATGTGCGGAGCCGCATCCTCGAGTCCTTCTATTTTGCTGTGTATAGCCGCTGGGGACAGAAGGTGTTTGAAACCACCCGCTTTGACGAGGGTTGGGACGGCACTTTCCAAGGTCAGCCTTGCCAGAATGGAGTGTATGATTTTTACTTTAAAGGCATCTGTGTCGGAGGGCAGACAAATGAAATTAAGGGTAATGTGATGCTAATCAGGTAATTTTATATATTTGCCGCGTTTTACTAAAAGTGAAAATAACTGTGGAAAACGCTGAAAATCAGGTAAAAAAGAGTTTTTTCAAGTCTTGGAAAACGCTGAAATTGCGTTCCAAGTTCTATCAAATATTCGTGCATCTCTTCGCTTTGGCGGGCTTGGCCATCATTGGGGCCTGGGGTTTCTATCAACTGGGCTTTACCAACGACAAGGGTGGGGTGGACGAGAACAACCGCTATTTGGCCGATTACAAGAACAATCTTGTGAAGACTGACTCCTCCAAGATTTTTGAAAACCAAATGCACAACTATCTGAATCTGGTGGCCCTCAGCAAGTTCTATCCTCTCAATGCGCATCTTATGATTGATGCAGCCCGTTATTCAGACCGGCAGGATGGTATGGACCAGATGATTTATGCTGCCAATATGTATTTGATGGAAGAGGAGTCGGGGGCCCAATACCGCCAGATGTTGGATGAGTTGAATGCGGTGATGGACAAGTATCCCACGGCGCGCGACACGGCCAATTTGGTGCCCTGGATGAACGAAGGGGCGTGGCCCTCGCTGAAAGCCGCCATCCTGAAAGACCGTGCCGCCATTGAGGAGGCCGCCCGCCTGACCGGTGTGGAGCCGCGTCTGATTGTCGGCTGCCTGGTGGGCGAGCAAATCCGCCTGTTCAACTCCAAGCGCGAGATGTACAAGCAGTATCTCGGTCCGGTCAAGGTGCTCTCCGTGCAGTCGCAGTTCTCCTTTGGCGTCAACGGTATCAAGGACTTCACGGCCCAGCAGGTGGAGCGCAACCTCAAGGACACGGCCTCCATCTTCTATATGGGCAAGGCCTACGAGCATATCCTCGACTTCAACACGGCCGATCACGCTACTGAGCGCTATCAGCGGCTCACAAACTACCACAATCACCTCTACTCCTACATCTACACGGGATGTATCCTGCGGCAGACGATGTTGCAATGGAAGCGGTCGGGATATGATATCTCCAACAGACCTGATATTCTCTTCACGCTTTTTAACCTGGGGTTCGGGGCTTCCAAGCCCAGCGACAATCCCCAGTGCGGCGGCTCCCATATCGAAGCCAATGGCAGGGTTTACACCTTCGGACGTATAGGCAACGATTTCTATTTCTCGGGCGAGTTGGCCAAGGAGTTTCCTATCCAGTCCCAATCCTTTGTGAATGACTAAAATAGAACTGCTCATACCGGCCAAGGATTTGCATTGTGGCAAGATTGCCATCAACCACGGGGCGGATGCCCTGTACATTGGTGCGCCCCGTTTCGGTGCCCGACAAGCCGCTGGCAATCGGCTGGAAGATTTGGAGCAGCTGGCTCGCTATGCCCATCTGTATGGCTCCAAACTCTATGTAACCGTCAATACGTTGTTGTACGACAACGAATTGGAGGATGCCCGCAAGTTGATTCTACAACTGTACGAGTTGGGCGCCGACGCCATCATTATGCAGGATTTGGGCTTGCTGAAAATGGACCTGCCCCCCATCCGTCTCCACGCCAGCACGCAATGTCACAACAATTCCCTTGAACGCATTCAGTTTCTGGAAAAGCTGGGCTTTCGCAGGGCCATATTGGCGCGCGAGATGGATTTGGACACCATCCGCCACATCCATCAGGAAAGTGATATCGAGTTGGAAACTTTCATTCACGGGGCGCTATGTGTCTGTTATAGCGGCCAGTGCTATATCAGTCGGATGATGACTGGCCGTAGCGGCAACAGGGGCGAGTGCGCCCAGATTTGCCGTACCGCCTTTGACCTGACGGATGCCCGCGGGCGCACGCTCCTGCACGACAAGCACCTCCTCTCCCTGCGCGATATGAACCGTGCGATGTATTTGGCCGAAATCCTGAAGGCCGGAGTCATATCCCTCAAGGTGGAGGGCCGTCTCAAGGATGAGACCTACGTCAAGAACATCACCGGATACTATCGCCAGCAGTTGGATGCCATATTGGAGAGCGACAATCCCTTCTCGCGGTTGGGCAGCGGCCGCACCACACTGCACTTCCAACCCGACCCCGAGAGGAGTTTCAATCGTGGTTATACGCCCTATTTCATTGATGGGCAGCGCCGCAAGATGGCCACCTTCGACACTCCGAAAGCGATGGGAAAGTCTATCGGCCATTTGCGGCAGGACCGCGATGGCCGCCTCTTCTATGAAGGGGACGCCAAGCTGGTCAACGGTGACGGATTGTGTTTTATTAACGAGGCGGGCGAGTTGGAGGGCTTCTTCGTCAACGGAGTTTCCAACGGTCGCGTGCAGCCCCACAAGCCCGTGTCGGCGTTCCGGCGGGTGGAGGTGTACCGCAACGTGGATAAACAGTTTGAGAAGATGCTCTCCGAGAAGAGTGCCGAACGGAAGATTGCCCTCGATATGCAGTTTGCGGAAACGGAAGATGGTTTTGCACTGTCGCTTCGCGATGAGGATGGGTGCGAGGCGTGTGTGGAGAGAAAAATGGACAAGGTTCCGGCCCAGAAGCCGGAGGTCGCCGAGCGCCAGCTGAGGACCTCCCTTTCCAAGTTGGGAGACACGCCGTTTGGGCTGCGCCGGCTGACCATCGAAATGGCGCCCTGTTTCCTGCAGGCCGCTGTGGTGAACCAAATGCGCAGCGAGGCGGTGGAGCGGCTGATGGAGACCCGTATGGAGCGTTTCCGTCCGGAAGACGATGTCCGCGAGTATCGTCCCGAGCCTCTTTTCGGGGAAGCAGATTACAAGCGCAACATCACCAATGAGCTGCATCGTGCCGTTTACGAGGACTTCGGAGCGGCAAAGGTGGAGTATGGCCTTGACAAAACCTTGGATTTCAAAAACAAAGAGGTGATGGTTTGCAAATATTGCATCCGCTACGAGATGGGCGTCTGCAGCAAGCAGAAGGGTGGGGGAGAGCTGGCCCTGCCGCTCTATCTCCAGAACGACCACCACCGCTTCCGCCTGGATTTCGACTGCCAGAACTGCGTGATGAAGGTGGTGCTGTAGGCTAAAGTTCATCGAAAACCCAACTCAGACACACTGGATGAAACACTACCGTTTTTGGTAGTGTTTCATCCAGTGTGTCTGGGTTGGTTTTTCGATGAACTTTATAGTCG
>ERZ842401.2606-NODE-2606-length-23895-cov-5.012919_pt1 | contig 23895 bp, 15 predicted proteins | sample MGYA00521270_ERZ842401 | MGnify/ENA primary metagenome ERZ842401 (study PRJEB31892, sample SAMEA3878208) | bioreactor metagenome | biome: Moose rumen | place: Sweden | collected 2011-10 | study: EMG produced TPA metagenomics assembly of the PRJEB12797 data set... | reverse complement strand
CGACCGCGAGGGCCGCGCCCACAAGCCTTTCTGCCTGCCCCAGCGCTATCCCCGCCACTACGACAACACGCTGAAGTCGTTTAATGCGCCCGAGCTGGGACGCGGCCGCGTGCCCTTTACGCCCGACGACGTGGCCAAGGCCATGCTACTTGAGGCAGAAGCCTTCCATTAACAAGAAAAGAGGCCCCGAGGAGCCTCTTTTCCCGCTGATTTCCAGCTGTTTCTTATTTGACAATCTTCTTACCGTTCTTGATGTAGAGTCCCTTGCGTGAAGCATCCACCCGCTGGCCCTGCAAGTTGTAGGCAGCTGCATCGGAAGCATTCACATTCACGTCGCTGATGGCGTTGGGCACGGGCTTGGCCTTGACAATCAGTTTTCCTGGCTGGAAGGTCATCTCATAGCTATGAGGCTCGCCACTCTCCACCTTCACCACATACTCACCTGCGGGTGAATCCTCGTCGGCAGTGGTAGAGAACTGCGGCTGCTCCAGCCATGTAGGTTCGGTGTCGTGGCTGAGAAGACCAGTATAGGTCAGCTCAAAGTCGGGATTAGGCTCACCCTCCATGCGCTCGGCATCAACAACCTTGGCCGTGGCTCCTTCAATCTTGCGAATGATGATATAGCCATCGATGAAGTTCACTGCCTCAGAGTTGACGATGGTGCCGGCCGTGATATGGATAGGATAGCGTCCGGCAGGCGACCACTGCGTAGCCTCGCAGCTGAGTCTTGGTTCGCCCTCTATTTCATCGCCCGATACATTATAGATAAAGTTGGGATTCTCCTCACCATAATAGCGAATGGCATTGCGCACCTTCACGCTGGTGCCCACCTGGAAGATGTTCTTCTCGCCAAACTCTCCCCACTGGGCAGCCTGCACATATCTGGTCTTCAAGCCGCTATAGACATAGAGGCTAGCCCTTCCGAAAGGCAGTCCCTCGAAGACGCCGGCTCCCAGCAGTTCGGGCACCTTCTTCGAGGTGACACGCAGCTCCAGCAGGTTCTGGCATCCGCTGAATGCCTCGCGGCCAATAGCAGCGATAGTCTCCGGCAGACGCACACGGCGCAAGGTGGTGCAGCCCTTGAAGATGCTGTCGGGCAGCGTGTTCTTTTGCAGCTTGGCCTTTGTCATGTCCAGGATGCGCAGACGCCCGTCGGTAGCCTGGCCGTCGGCATCCCATCCGGCCAGATAGCGCACGTAGGCCAGGTCGTCGTCGTTCAGCGGGCCCTCAACGGTCAGCGTGCCGATCTTGCTGCCTTCCAGCGTGTCGGTAAGTTCCAGCATTTCCTTCAGCTGGCCGGCCTCGGTCAAGACGACCTCCTCGGAGCGCAGCAGCGAGTGGTTCTTGCTGGTCACGCCGATAATCATGTCCTGCTGCATGTTGAAGTCATAGCCCGAAGGGTTCAGCTGGCTCACGAGGAAATAGCCGTCATCATCGCCAGCCCATCCCCAGTTCACCGACACCTCGCCATTGCTATTATAACCGTCGAAGACAAAGGCATGACCGCCACTGAACCAGCTGGCGCCGGCATAATAAAGCGGTCCGTTCTCCGACAACTCGCTGTAGATGATGTCCATCCACTCAGGCTCGCTATAGCGGTCACGCTCCAGGCAGGCAGCATTCTCAAAGCCGAAATACTGGCGCAGTCCATCGGCTGCATCCGTAGAATAGGCGCCACTGCCGTCGTTGGGGCCGCCATACTGCATGTCGGCAGCCACGCCGCAGTCGCGCATCAGCAATGCCACGGCATCGGCCTGCTCCTCGGTATAGTTGCCCGCCGTATATATGTCGAGCATGTTGGCCCAGTCATAGTAGTCGTTCTCGAAGTCGGCAGTCACAGCCTCTCCGCTATGGTTCCCCTGCGGATAGTAGATGGTGCGCTCGCCCTGCCCGTGCACGGGCGTCTTATGGTAGTTCAGCACCTGTGCCATAGCCGTAGCCACGCAGCCCGTCAGGCATTTCACCGACCCTGAGTAGGTGGGGCACATGTTGTTGTAAGGCTCCATCTGATACCACATGGTTTTCACCATCGACGGTATCTCGTCAGGATACTTCGTGGGATCGGGCGTAGTGACATGCAGCGGGGTGCCGCTCTTCACAATCTTGCGGACAGCCTCGCCCGTTGCCTTCAGCCACCACTCGAAATTGGCATTCTTGCCGCCTGAATAGTGGGCGGTGGAAACGCCCAGCACGGCGGGCAGCAGATCATCGGCAGCAACGACGGCAAAGCCTCCATCCTCGTTACCGATAATTTCCAGCTGTTCCGTTGCACGCAGCACTTTCAGCGGCTCAGTGCTGGGAGCCATGCGGCGCTCCAGGCGCTGCTGGTTGATGGCCTTACGGGCAGCATCCTGCATCTGCGCTTTCGTGCGCGGAGCAGCAATGGCAGCTGACCCAACCAGCGTCAGCATAGCCAGTAGAACGAAAGATTTTCTCATATTTTTGATATGTCGTTAAGTATAATTTTGCAAAAACTCTGCAAAATTACTCATTTTTTCCGAAAAAAAGCACAAATAACGGAACTTTTTGCGTAACTTTGTGCACTAAATCTTAAATCCTTACAATTTGCATGAATAAAATACTTGTAATTGGCTCAACAGGACAGATAGGTTCTGAACTGACAATGGAACTGCGAAGCCGCTATGGCAACGACCACGTGGTGGCTGGCTATATACATGGTGCAGAGCCTAAAGGCGCACTGGCCGAAAGCGGTCCCATGGCCCTGGCCGACGTTACCGACGGCGAGGCTATTGCCGCCGTGGTGAAGCAACACCACATCGACACCATCTATAATCTGGCGGCGCTGCTCTCGGTGGTGGCCGAATCGAAGCCCCGCCTGGCCTGGCAGATTGGCATCGACGGACTGTGGAACATTCTGGAGGTGGCCCGACAGGAGCACTGTGCCGTTTTCACGCCCAGCTCTATCGGCTCCTTCGGCCTGGAAACGCCTCACGACATGACGCCGCAGGACACCATCCAGCGCCCGCGCACCATCTATGGCGTGTCGAAGGTGACCACCGAGCTCATCAGTGACTGGTATCACTATAAATATGGAGTAGACACGCGGTCGGTACGCTTCCCTGGCATCATCAGCTACGTCACGCCCCCAGGCGGCGGCACCACCGACTATGCCGTGGACATCTACTACTACGCCGTGCGCGGCGAGAAGTTCACCTGCCCCATCAAGGCCGGCACCCGCATGGACATGATGTACATGCCCGACGCCCTGCACGCCGCCATACAACTGATGGAGGCCGACCCCACGCGCCTTGTGCACCACAACGGCTTCAACGTGGCCGCCATGAGCTTCGACCCTGACATGATTTTCCACGCCATCAAGAAACTGCGCCCGGAATTCGAGATGGACTACGACGTAGACCCGCTGAAGCAGTCGATAGCCGACTCGTGGCCAGACATGATGGACGACTCCTGCGCCCGCAACGAATGGGGCTGGCAGCATCAGTATGGCCTGACAGAGATGACCGCCGACATGCTCGACAAGCTCAGCGAGCGACTCAAACGCGATGGTAGCATCTGAACTGTTTGATATTTGCCTGAAGCTGGCCCAGAGCCAGCCGTCAGCCGGCGCCACGCGCCGTCTGCACGAGATGATGACCCTTCTTTGTGCCGAGGGCTGCCGCCAGCAGGGCGGAGCCTTCGGCAATCTGTTTGCACAGGTAGACTTTCTCTGCAAGCGGTTGGGACTGAGCGCCGCCGAGAGCCGCAGTGTGCAGACCGCCCGCCGCCATTCAAACACCGGCGCCCCCATCGACGAGGCCGAGTGGCCCTACGACGTGAAGAGCGTGGCACGGCTCGTCTCTGCCGTATTCCACGAGGACATTCCCGGCCCGCTGCTGCGCCTGCTGCCCGCCAGCCAGCGCCCGCAGCCGAAGGGCCTGCGCATTAACAAGGACTATGTGCGCTGCATCGTCGACAGTTTCGACGACAGCGTCATACAGGCCGACACCGAGGAAGGGCGCATCACCATCGACTACCGAAACACCGATGGGGGACGCGACTTCGCCTACCTGCGGAAACTGCTGCGACAGGGCATGCAGCTGAATCTGCTGGAATGTCATGCCGACGGCACCACGGTGATGCCGGGCTTCGTCGTCGTTGAGCCCGATTTCCTCATCGACATCTCCTCGCTGGCCGCCTGCTTCACCAGCTACGGCCACCACCCGCTGCTCTACACGCTGAACCGCCTGAAGGAGCGCCCCAACACGCAGGCCGTCCTGCTGGGAAACTTCGCCGGCACAGCGCTCGATGAAGAAGTGGCCTCCTCCCAGCCTCCCCCCGAGGTGGAGGAGAAGGGCAGCCGCCGGAGGGAGCCCCCTCCCCCACGGGGAGAGGCTGGGAGAGGGCTTTTACGTTCCTTCCGCGAACAGGCACTGCGCTTCTGTGCCTGCCCCGACTTCGACCCCGCGAAGTTCAAGGCGCTGGCCGAGGAGCAGGTGAAGAACATCCGCGAGGCCGTCGGTCTGCTCCGCCCCCAGCTGGACGAGGGCTCGCCGCTGCTGGAGCCCTCCTTCGTCTGCGAGCGGCTGGGACTGCAAGGCCGCGTCGACCTGATGACCAGCCGTATGCCAACGCCACAGACACACGACAACGGCCCCGCAACGATGCTGCTGGTTGAACAGAAGTCGGGCAAGAACATGAAGATAGAACACCAGAGCCGCGACAGCCACGGCCTACAGCTGGAGAGCCACTACGTCCAGCTGCTGCTCTACTACGGCGTGCTGCGCTTCAACTTCGGCCTCAGCGACCGCCAGGTTGACACCCGCCTGCTCTACTCCCGCTACCCCGCCGCACAAGGGCTGCTCACGGTGAACTACTACCGCACACTGCTGCGCCAGGCCATCCAGCTGCGCAATCAGATTGTCTGCACCGACCTGCTCATCGCCCGAGACGGCGCCCGGCGCATCCTCCCCCTGCTCACGCCCGACATTATATACAAAGGAGTTACCCGCGACGGGCACTTCCACCGCTACGTGCTGCCCGAGCTCCTGCTCGTCACCTCACCGCTATCACACCTCAGCCCCCTGGAGCGCGCCTACTTCGAGCGCATGCTCACCTTCGTCTACCGCGAACAGGTGGCTGCGAAGCTGGGCTCTGCCGAGAGCCGCCTGCACCACTCCAACGGCTGTGCCTCTGACCTCTGGCAGATGCCCTTGGCCGAGAAGCTGGAGACCGGCAATATCCTGATGGGCCTGCGGATAGAAGAAAGGGGTGAGAGGAGAGAGGGGAGAGAGGAGAGAAATGTTTGGCTGGTCCTTCCTCTCACCTCCCCTCTCTTACCTCCCACCTCCCCCCTCTCCCCTCTCCCCTCTCAAGCCGCCCCCAACTTCCGTCAGGGCGACAGCGTCTACCTCTACCAGTACGAGGAGGGCAGCGAACCCGACGTGCGGCGCAGCATCCTCTTCAAGGGTACGCTGCAAGAGCTGACGACCGACCATCTGGCCGTCGCCCTGAACAACGAGCAGCACAACCCCGACGTATTCCGCCCTGGCAATCACCAGCTGTGGGCCGTGGAGCACGGCGACAGCGACGTGGGCACGGGGGCCGCCATCCGCTCGCTCCACCGCTTCATCACCTGCGACCCACACCGCCGCTCACTGCTGCTGGGCCAGCGCACGCCAGAGGCCGACACCAGTGTGCAACTCTCACGCAGCTACCATCCCGACTACGACGACGTGCTGCTACGCCAGAAGCAGGCACGCGACTACTTCCTCCTCGTCGGACCGCCCGGCACGGGCAAGACATCGATGGCCCTGCGCTTCATGGTGGAGGAAGAATGCTCATCTGTCCTCACCAACGGGGCGCCGCAGAGGGCCATCCTGCTCACGGCCTACACCAACCGCGCCGTCGACGAGATTTGCGCCATGCTCTGCGAGGTGGGCGTTCCCTTCCTCCGCCTGGGCAAAGCCGCCTCGTGCGACGAGCGCTTCCGCCCCTGTCTGCTCGACACGGCGCTGGCCGAGACGAAACGCCTGGACGACGCCCGCCGCCTCATCAGCGACACGCCTGTCATCGTGGCCACCACGTCGACGCTCCAGACACAGCCGTATATCCTGGAACTGAAACACTTCACGCTGGCCATCGTCGACGAGGCGTCACAGATTCTGGAACCTGCCATCATCGGCCTACTCAGCAGCCCGGCAGTAGACCGCTTCGTGCTGGTGGGCGACCACAAGCAGCTGCCCGCCGTGGTGCAGCAGAGCCCTGAGCAGTCTGCCGTGGAAGAGCCGTTGCTGCGCGCCATCGGGCTGGAGGACTGTCGCCAGAGCCTGTTCGAGCGGTTGCTACGCTGGGAGCAGCGCCAGGGAAGAACACAGTTCGTAGGCACCCTGCACACCCACGGCCGCATGCACCCCCTGGTGGCCCGCTTCCCCCTGGAGCACTTCTATCAGCGCGAGCAGCTGAAAGCCGTTCCCCTGCCCCACCAGCGCGAGGACAGCCTGGGCTACACCCTGCCTGCCCGCGACCCGCTGGACGAACAACTGAAGCACGAGCGCCTGCTCTTCCTGCCCAACGAGGGGGACGAACAGGCCGAAGCCCGCCTCGTGGCCGACCTGCTGCGCCGCATTCATCGCTTCACCGAAGAGCACTTCGACACGGCGAAGACCGTTGGCGCCATCGTGCCCTACCGCCGACAGATAGCCCTCATCCGACAGGCCATCGGCAACGACGAGGCCCTCCAGGCCGTCACCATCGACACCGTGGAGCGCTACCAAGGCTCGCAGCGCGACGTCATCATCTACAGCTTCGCCGTCAGCCACCGCTACCAGCTCGACTTCCTCACCGCCACCACCTTCACCGACGAAGACGGCACCCTGGTGGACCGCAAACTGAACGTCGCCCTGACCCGCGCCCGCCGACAGATGATCATCACCGGCCGCCCCGACCTGCTCCGCAGCGTCCCCCTGTTCCGCCAACTCATCGACGGCGAAAAAATCTCGCCCGTTTTTTGAAAAATCTCGCCCGTTTTTTGAAAAATCTCGGCCCTTTTTCGGAAAATATGGCCCCCGTATTAAAATTTCTAACCTCAAAGGCGCAGAATGTGCGCCTTTTTTCGTAATTTTGTCCCCAAATACGCAAATGCGAAATGGACAAGAGAATAGTTATCAAGGTAGGCTCGAACGTGCTGACCCGTAAGGACGGCAAACTCGACGTGACACGCATGTCGGCCATCGTCGACCAGCTGTCCTGGCTGCGCCGACAGGGCTACGAGGTGATACTGGTCTCCAGCGGTGCCGTGGCCTGCGGCCGGCGCGAGCTGACGGTCGACCACTCGCTCGACTCGGTGGAGCAGCGCCAGCTGTTCAGTGCCGTGGGGCAGGTGAAGCTGGTCGGACTGTACTACGACCTGTTCCGCGAGTACGGCATCCACGTGGGACAGGTGCTGACGATGAAGGAGAACTTCGAGCCGGGCGAGCAGTACCGCAACCAGCAGGCCTGCATGCGGGTGATGCTGGAGAACGACGTGCTGCCCATTGTGAACGAGAACGACACCGTGAGCGTGACGGAGCTGATGTTCACCGACAACGACGAGCTTTCAGGCCTTATCGCACGGATGATGGAGGCCGGCACGCTGGTGCTGCTCTCGAACATCGACGGCATCTACGACGGCCACCCCGACGACCCGCACTCGCACATCATACCGCAGGTGGAGCCAGGACGCGACCTCTCGCAGTACATCAAGGCCGAGAAGAGCGCCTTCGGGCGCGGCGGCATGCACTCGAAGTACACCACAGCCCAGAAGGTGCAGCAGGCGGGCATCCGTGTCATCATTGCCAACGGCGAGCGCGACAACGTCCTCGTCGACCTAATAGAACACAAAGACCAAACCCCACACACAGAATTCATGCCATGCAACTGAAAGAGACTTTTGAACAAGTTAAGCGGGCCAGCAAGAGCCTGGCCCTGCTGAGCGACGAGCGGCGCAACGAGGTGCTGCTGGCCGTGAGCGATGCTATTATAAATAATGTGGAGCGCCTGCTGTGCGCTAACGACGAAGACTTGGCCAAGATGGACAAGTCGAATCCGCTCTACGACCGCTTGCAGCTGACGCAGCAGCGGCTGGAGGCTATCGCCCAGGACATGCGCAACGTGGCCACACTGCCCTCGCCGCTGGGACATGTCACCAAGCAGAAGACGCTGCCGAACGGACTGCGCCTGTGCCGCGTCAGCGTGCCCTTCGGTGTCATCGGCATGATTTACGAGGCCCGGCCCAACGTCACCTTCGACGTCTTCTCGCTCTGCTTCAAGAGCGGTAACGCCTGCGTGCTGAAGGGAGGAAAGGATGCCGACAGCTCGAACCGCGCCGCCGTGGCCCTCATCCACGAGGTGCTGGCCAGGTTCGGCATCAGCCCCGACGTGGTGGCCCTGCTGCCCGCCACGCATGAGGCCACCGGCGAGCTGCTCAACGCCGTGGGCTACGTCGACCTCTGCATACCCCGCGGCGGCAGGAAGCTCATCGACTTCGTGCGCGACACCGCCCGCGTGCCCGTCATCGAGACTGGCGCCGGCGTGGTGAACACCTACTTCGACAAGGACGGCGACCTGGCGATGGGCAAAGCCATCATCCTGAACGCCAAGACGCGCCGCGTCTCCGTATGCAATGCGCTCGACTGCCTGCTAGTACACCAAGAAAGGCTAGACATACTAGACAAACTTATAGAACCGATGGCTGAAAAGAACGTCATCATCTATGCCGACGAACAGGCTTATGCTGTCCTCAACGGCAAGTATCCCCTGTTGGAGCATGCCACCGCCGACAGCTTCGGCACGGAGTTCATGGACTACAAGCTGGCCGTAAAGACCGTGGCCTCACTCGACGAGGCCCTCGCACACATCGACCGCTACGGCAGCGGCCACAGCGAGGCCATCATCACCGCCGACGAACAGGCAGCACGCCGATTCCAGCAGCACGTCGATGCCGCCTGCGTCTACTGGAACGCTCCCACCTCGTTCACCGACGGCGCCCAGTTCGGCCTCGGTGCCGAAATCGGCATCAGCACGCAGAAGCTGGGTCCCCGCGGCCCCATGGCGCTGGAAGAAATAACCACCTACAAATGGCTCATTGAAGGAGAAGGACAGACACGCCCATGAGAAGAATCCCCAAAGCTATCATCATCCTGCTACTCCTGCTGCCGGGCATGACGCCCACGACGGCGAGAGCTCAGGCCGACGTGGACGGCGACAGTGAGTTGGAGCAGCTGACGAAGGAGATGTACACTGCCTTCACCAAGGCCGACGTGAAGCACTTTAACGACGTGGTTGAACGCCTGAAGGCTGTCGCACTGAAGGCCGGCGACGAGCGCACCTTCTACAAGGCGTGGGGCAACCAGGCCCTGCACAGCTTCCGGTGCGTCAGCCGCAACAAAGGACTGGAGATAGGCCTGCAGATACACGACTACGCCGAGCAGCACGACAGCAAGTTCGGCCTCTACAGCTCGACCTACGCCATTGCCTCCATGCAGAACTCCATGCAGATGAACGACGTGGCGGAGAAGTCGTTCCTGGAGTGCATCAGCTACCTGGAACGCTTCTTCCCCGACGAGAGCACAGCCCCTGCCTACCTGCAGCTGGCCAAGATTTACCACAATGAGCATCGGCAGGACAAGGAGGAGGAGTGTGCCGACAAAGTGCTGGCCGACCCGATGACCACTGCACAGAACAGGCTGACGGCCTGTAGCTTCAAATGCTTCTGCCACGCGTTCGACGACGGATCGCACCGAGAGGAGTTCAACCGTTGCTGGGCTGAACGCGAGAAAGTAAAGGCAGAAGTAGGGCACGACGACAGCTACGGTGAGCTGCTCAACATGGAGCACGCCCTCATCAACGGAAACTACGAGGAGGCCCTTCGGCAAGCTTCGCAGATGCTACCCATCAACAGGCTGAGCTGCTCAGCCCGCATCTATGCCGCCATGGGCAGATACCAGGAAGCCTACCGCTATCACAAGGAATTCACCCGATTGCGCGACTCGCTGAACAACAACGATGCCCGCCGACTAACCACCGAATACTCCGTACAACTGGACCTCAGCCGTGCGGAGAACGAGGCCAAGGAGCTGCGACTGGCCAACCAGCAGCAGGAGATGGCACTGATGGAGAGCGTGCTTCAGCAGCAACAGCTGGAAGCCGAGGCCGCCGACCTGAAGCTGAAGAACAAGGACACCGAACTGGCCAATGCCACCATGCAGCTGGAGAAAGCAACACTCGACGGCATGACACGCGAGCTGGAGTTCCGCGAGAAGTTGTCGAAGATAGAGGCCGAACAGCACGCCAAGCGCGCCAACAGGATTGCCGAGAACTACCTCTACGCCATCATCGCCATCGTGCTGGTGACTCTGGGCTACATCTTCATTCACCGACGTCGACAGATAAAGCAGCTCAAGCAGAAGAATGAAGAGCTGCGCAATGCCTACGACCGACTGGAAGAGACCACCACCGTGAAGGAGCGCATAGAGAGCGAGCTGCGCATTGCGCACGACATCCAGATGACGATGGTGCCCGACACCTTCCCCAACCGGCCCGACCTGGATCTCTACGCCTTTATCCGCCCTGCCAAGGATGTGGGCGGCGACCTCTACAATTATGTGCTGCTGGACAACGTGCTATACTTCTGCATCGGCGACGTCAGCGGAAAGGGTGTGCCCGCATCGCTCTTCATGGCGCAGACCACACGCCTCTTCCGGGCACTGGCCACGCAGCAGTTCATGCCCCACGTCATCGCTAACCAGATGAATGCCGAGCTGTCGGAGAACAACGAGCAGGGCATGTTCGTGACGATGTTCATCGGCATGGCCAACTTGCAGACCGGACGGCTGGACTTCTGTAACTGCGGACACAACCCGCCAGTGCTGGAACGGAGGTTCCTGGAGATGGAGCCCAACGCACCGCTGGGGCTATGGCCTAGCCTGGAGTTCACGGGCGAACACATCGACAACATCCGCCAGCGCCGACTCTTCCTCTATACCGACGGACTGAACGAGGCCGAGGACAGCTGGCAGAACCAGTTCGGCGACAAAGCATTGCTGGGCCTGCTCACCGGCCATGCGGCCTACAACTGCCAGCAGACGGTGGAGATGTTTAACGAGGCCGTGACTGAACATGCCGCTGGGGCCGACCCGTCGGACGACCTGACCATGATGTGCATCAAATTACTATAAATATATGAGAACATTTATCAATGTGGAGGACATCGGCGACCTCCGGAAAGCACTCGCCGAAGCACAGGAGATAAAGCAAGACCGCTTTAAGTATCAGCATCTGGGCCGCAACAAGACGCTCATGATGATATTCTTCAACAACTCGCTGCGCACGCGCCTCTCAACGCAGAAGGCAGCCATGAATCTGGGCATGAACGTCATTGTGCTCGACGTGAACGCCGGCGCCTGGAAGCTGGAGACGGAGCGCGGCGTCGTCATGGACGGCGACAAGAGCGAGCATCTGCTGGAGGCCATCCCCGTGATGGGCTGCTACTGCGACATCATCGGCGTGCGCTCCTTCGCCGGCCTCACCGACCGTGAGCGCGACTATGCCGAGACCGTCTTACAGCAGTTCATCCGCTATTCGGGACGCCCCGTCTTCGCCATGGAGACCGCCACGGTACACCCGCTGCAAGCTTTTGCCGACCTCATCACCATCGAGGAGCACAAGACGGTGGAACGCCCGAAGGTGGTGCTCTCCTGGGCTCCCCACTGCCGCACACTGCCGCAGGCCGTGCCAAACTCGTTTGCGCAGTGGATGTTGGCGGCTCCCGACGTGGACTTGGTCGTCACTCATCCCAAGGGCTACGAGCTGGACCAGAAGTTTGTGCAGGGTGCCCGCGTGGAGTACGACCAGCGGAAAGCCTTCGAGGGCGCAGACTTCATCTATGCCAAGAACTGGTCGAACCCGGGCGTGACGACGCTCGCCGACTATGGTAAGATTACCTGCGAAGACCGCTCTTGGACGGTCGACACAGAGCACATGTCGTGGACTAACAACGGAAAGTTCATGCACTGCCTGCCCGTGCGCCGAAACCTCATCGTCACCGACGACGTCATCGAGAGTCCCAACTCGCTGGTCATCCCCGAGGCTGCCAACCGCGAAATCAGCTGTTCGGTGGTGCTGAAGCGCATGTTAGAGGCTTTGTAACAACTTTGTCATGCATACCTGAGTACGTTTACAGAAATTATTCGTAACTTTGCATCCCAAATTGTGAATCGTAAATAAAACGTCGTAAATGAATTTGATGGGAATGCCCTTGTGGGCTTGGATTGTATTCTACATTCTAATTTTTATCATGCTGATTGCCGACCTGAAGATGTTCGGCAAGAAAGGACAGCATGAAGTAGGTGTCAAAGAGGCGCTGAAGATGACGGCTGTGTGGATTGCCATTTCGCTGGTTTTCTGCCTTGGCATCTACTTCTTCTATCCCATGGACTCCCACGAGAAGGCAATGGAATTCCTGGCGGGCTACCTGATAGAGAAATCTCTTTCGATGGATAACCTCTTTGTGTTCCTGATGCTCTTCTCCTACTTCGGCATCGGGCGGAAGTATCAGCATGAAGTGCTCTTTTGGGGCATCTTCGGTGCCTTGGTGCTACGCAGTGTCTTCATCTTTGCCGGTGCTGCCATGGTGGAACGGTTTGAGTGGATTCTGGGGCTCTTCGGCCTGTTCCTGCTATACACGGGCGCCAAGATGTTCACCCACGACGATGAGCAGGAGGGCAATCCGGGCAACAACTTTATCGTGAGGCTGTTCAAGAAGTTCTTCCCCGTCACCGACAAGATGCATGGCGATAAGTTCTTCATTGTCGAGGCTGGCAAACGCCTGGCCACGCCCCTCTTCATTGCCCTTCTCGTCATCGAGACCACCGACGTGGCCTTTGCCGTCGACTCCATTCCGGCCGTCTTCAGTGTCAGCCGCGACCCGTTCATTGTGCTCACCAGTAACATCTTTGCCATCCTGGGCCTGCGTGCCATGTATTTCGCGCTGGCTGCCGTGGCCAAGTACTTCACCTACCTGAAGTACGGCCTGGGCATCATCCTCATCTTTGTGGGTGTGAAGATGCTGCTGGCCATGAACGAATATATCAATGCGCTGGGCGAGCTGGCGGGGCTGAACATCAACATGCCACACATCGAGATTCCCACCGTGTGGTCGCTGGTATTCATCTTCAGCGTTCTAGTGCTGTCGATGGGGCTTTCCGTCGTGATAAGCCGTAATAAGAAAGAGAATTGATTTGCCGGGCCATCAAGCAAGTGGCAACGACATGACAAATCGGGCACCGGCAGTATAGTCGGTGTCTAATTTTATGTCACCGCCCAGGCGGCGGGCGATGCTTCGGGCCACGGTGAGGCCAATGCCTGCGCCGTCGGAATAGTTGTCTATCTGGACGAACTCCTCGAAGATGTGCTCTGCCTGGTCTGGCTGTATGCCTATGCCCGTGTCCTCGACGGCAATAAGCAGTTGGTCGTCTTTCTGGCTCAGCCGCACAGCCACCATTCCTGCCTGCGTGAACTTCTGGGCATTGTCCAGCAAGCAGCCAAGTGCGCGGACGGCATACTGGCTGTTCGTGAGCAGCTCTGTCGAGGCCAAAGGACTGGAGTCATCCCAGCTGAAGGCAAGGGCCTCAGAGGGAGCAAAACGGGTCTGACGGATGGCCCCGTTGACAATGTCTTTGGCCATCACGGTGTCCTGGCGCGGGATGGCGGTATGGGAATTGGAGTCCGAAAGCTCCAGCAGCTTATTCGTCAGCTGCACGATACGGTCAGTATTTTCATTGATGCGCCTGTGGATGTCTGTCAGCTGGTCGGCGGTCAGATCAGCACCTGGCGATGTGATAACCTGCGTGAAGCCCGAAAGGATGTTAAGGGGTGTGCGGATCTCGTGTGAAATGCTCTTGATAAAATCCGACTTCATCCTCAACGAGTCCTCGGCCCGGACGTTTGCCTCGCGCAATTGCTCGTTGATGGCCTCCTGCTCGCGGTTCTTCTGAGCTAGTCTTTTGGAGGAACGATAATAGATGAAGATGATGATAAGCAGTGCCACAAGTGCTACCACGCCAATGATAATCATCAGACGGGTCTGCGCCAGGCGGCTCTTCATCTCGGTTTCGTCAATATGGTGCAGCGTAGCCAGTTCGCTCAGCTGCGTACGCAAATCCTGATTGTAGACGGTATCAAGGTTGAGGTATTCTTCTCGGAACAGCTGGGCTGCCTCCTTATAGCGCCCTAACATCATCATGGCGTCGCCGCGCAGGTAGCCGACACTGCCGCCCACCTCAATGCCGAGTTGTTCCAAAGAATCGAGGCAGGCAAGCGCCTGCTCAGGCTTCTCCTCACGCAGATAGAGGCGGGTGCGACAAATGAATACCTTGTAGTTAGACACAGGGTTTTTGGTTCCCGACAGGATTACAGATGCTTCGTCGAGCATCTCTGTGGCTTCTTCCGTACGTCCAAGACCTAGCAAGGCGCTGGCGCGTTGCACCATGCGTGAAATGTCGGCCCCCCGGAAGGCGCTTGGCCCGAAATTCTTCTGCTGTCGGAAGCGCTCGATGGCCTCTTTCCATTCATTGGTAATTTCCAGCTCACGACTATATTGCCCGTCGGCATCCAGTGCCTGACACAGATAATCATAGACGGAGAAGATGATGTCGCCACTGGACTTCTGCTGCTTCACCAGCTGAAGCGCCTTATCCAGGTTCTCGATGGCCGGCTTGGTCTGCGACATATTCTCGTAAATCATGCCCGTGAGCTGATAGGACACTACACGACCGAAGTCAATGTCGCGCTGCTGTGCGTCGTGCAGCATCAGTTCTGCTTCGTGCAAGGCGGTCTGCACTCGGTTTGAATAGAGATAAACGCTAGCCTTGCACTCCCATGTGTTGTAGTAGTTCTCCCACTGCTCCTTCGACTCAAACCACGACATCTGTACAGGAGCCTCGGCCAGCAGGGCATCGTCCAGGCAGAAGTTGCTCAGCGTGGCAATCTTGCTCCAGCGCACCTTGCCTTCCCGTTCCGTGTTGCCCAGCCCCCGCTCGTAGGTTGCCCATTCTTCCAGCAGGCTCAGCGTCAGTGCTGCATCACCCGTGCCTGACAGCTCGCGGCTGAGCTGAGCATATATCTCCGACTTGTCAGCTTCTGATGCTTTGGCCAGAGCCTGGCGTAGGGAGTCAACACTTGCTGCCCTTGCCACTGGCCCAGCCAGCAACAAGAGCAGCAATGATATGCAGACAACGATGGTTCTTTTAGTCACGGCAAAAAATAATCTTGGCTGCAAAGATACAAAAAAAGCCCGATAACTCCAACAGAAAAGAGAAAATTTTCCGATAAGGCTTCTTCTCGTTCTCTTGTTTTAGTTTCTCAGCACGCCTAGCTCCTTCCCGACTTTGACGAAAGCGGCGATGCACTTATCGAGTTGTTCGCGGTTGAGGCCGGCAGAAATCTGCACGCGAATACGGGCCTGCCCCTTGGGCACCACGGGATAGTAGAACCCCGTGACGTAGATGCCTTCTTCCTGCATCTTGGCAGCATAGACCTGCGAGAGCTTGGCATCGTAGAGCATCACGGCGCAGATGGCACTCTGCGTAGGCTTGATGTCGAAGCCGGCAGCCATCATCTTGTCGCGGAAGTAGTTGACGTTCTCCACCAGGCGGTCGTGAATCTCGTCGCTCTCGCCCAGCATCTTGAACACCTCCAGCGAAGCGCCGATGATAGCCGGTGCCAGCGAGTTGGAGAAGAGGTAGGGGCGCGAGCGCTGGCGCAGCAGGTCGATGATTTCCTTGCGGCCCGTAGTGAAGCCTCCCAGGGCGCCGCCGAAGCTCTTGCCCAGCGTGCCGGTATAGATGTCTACACGGCCATAGGTGTTGAAGAATTCGCTGACGCCGTGACCCGTAGCTCCAACCACGCCGGCAGAGTGGCTCTCGTCCACCATTACCAGGGCGTCGTACTGCTCGGCCAGGTCGCAAATCTTGTCGACAGGGGCCACATTGCCGTCCATAGAGAAGACGCCGTCGGTGACGATGATGCGGAAGCGCTGGGCCTGGGCCTCCTGAAGGCACTTCTCCAGTTCCTGCATGTCGGCGTTGGCGTAGCGGTAGCGCTTGGCCTTGCAGAGGCGCACGCCATCGATGATGGAGGCGTGGTTCAGGGCGTCGCTGATGATGGCGTCCTCATCGGTGAACAGCGGCTCGAACACGCCGCCGTTGGCATCGAAGCAGGCGGCATAGAGAATGGTGTCCTCGGTCTTAAAGTAGTTGCTGATGGCAGCCTCCAGCTCCTTGTGGATGTCCTGCGTGCCGCAGATAAAGCGTACGCTCGACATGCCGAAGCCTCGGCAGTCCATCATCCGTTTCGATGCCTCGATGAGGCGTGGGTGGTCGCTCAGCCCCAGATAGTTATTGGCGCAAAAGTTGAGTACTTCCTTCCCTGCCACTTGTATGGCAGCGCGCTGGGGACTCTCGATGAGGCGCTCCTCCTTGTAGAGTCCGGCCTCACGAATCTCGCTGAGTGTCTGAGCGAGATGTTCTTTCATCTTTCCGTACATAGTATATTAGATTTAGTTAAAACACGAATCGTTTTTCAGTGATTCCGGCCCCGGGGAAAGAGGGGGAGGGCGACGTTCTATTTATTCAACTTCCAAGTGACGCCGTCCTTGGTGTCCTTCACCTCGAAACCGGCGGCGGCAAGCTCGTCGCGTATCTGATCGCTAGTGGCCCAGTCTTTCTGAGCCTTAGCTTTTGCACGCAGCGAAAGCACCATGTCGACCACCTTGCCGAAAGCGTCCTCGCGCTCTGCGTTGGATGTTGAGCGCTGCACACTCAGGCCGAGGATGTCTTCGGCAAAGAGGTGCATCACCTCGCTGAGTTCCTTCAGGCAGTCAGCGCAAATGGTTCCCTTGTGGTCAACGAGGCGGTTCACCACGGTGGCAGCCTCGAAGAGCAGGCTCACCACTAGCGGCGTGGCCAGGTCGTCGTTCATGGCGTCGTAGCAGCGCTGGCGCAGCGTCTTGACTACGCGCTCGGTTTCGGCGTCGCATTGCGGGGAAACCGCAATGCGCTGTAGGTCGTTGAGGGCGTTCTGCAGTTTCTCCAGGCCCTTCTCGGCGGCTTGCAGGGCCTCGTCGCTGAAGTCGACGGTGCCTCGGTAGTGTGCGGAGAGGATGAAGAAGCGGATGGTCATGGGCGAATAGGCCTTGCTGAGCAGCTCGTGCTGGCCTGTGAAGAACTGCTCCAGCGTGATGAAGTTGCCGAGCGACTTGCCCATCTTCTGCCCGTTGATGGTAATCATGTTGTTGTGCATCCAGTACTTCACGGCAGGGTGGCCCATGGCGGCCTGTGCCTGGGCTATCTCACATTCGTGGTGGGGGAATACCAGATCCATGCCGCCACCGTGGATGTCGAACTGCTCACCCAGGTACTTGCGGCCCATGGCGGTGCACTCGCAGTGCCAGCCGGGGAAGCCGTCGCTCCAGGGGCTTGGCCAGCGCATGATGTGCTCGGGCTGTGCTTTCTTCCAAAGTGCGAAGTCGGCCTGGTTGCGCTTCTCGCCCACGCCGTCCAGCTCGCGGCTGGCGTCCTTCACGTTCTCCAGCGAGCGGCCGCTGAGGATGCCGTAATGATACTGCTTGTTGTAAGCCTCGATGTCGAAGTAGACAGAGCCGTTCGACTCGTAGGCAAAGCCGTTGTTGAGAATCTGCTGCACCAGCAGCTGCTGCTCGATGATGTGGCCCGTGGCGCAAGGCTCAATCGAGGGGCGGAGCACGCCCATGACGTCCATGGCCTGGTGATAGCGGCGGGTGTAGTACTGCGCTATCTCCATCGGCTCCAGCTGCTCCAGGCGGGCTTTCTTGGCAATCTTGTCCTCACCCTCGTCGGCGTCGTGCTCCAGGTGGCCCACGTCGGTGATGTTGCGAACGTAGCGCACCTTATAGCCCAGATGGCGAAGGTAACGGAACAGCACGTCGAACGTGATGGCGGGGCGGGCATGCCCCAGATGGGGGTCGCCGTAGACGGTGGGGCCGCAGACGTACATGCCCACGTTGGGGGCGTTCAACGGCTCAAAGCGCTCTTTCTGGCGCGTAAGCGTATTGTAAATAACAAGTTTTGAATCCATTTCTTTTCCGTGTTGACAAATAATTTTCGTGCAAAGTTACGAATTATTTGCGAATAATTTGTAATTTTGCAGAAAATCTTTTAGAATATGACAGAACAAGAGCTGCAAAGAGAGCTGGAGCGGATGCGCGAGGCAGGTCTGAAGCCCCTGCTGTGCGACATGGCGGTGCCCCTGGTCGACGTGCCCGTGCTGGCAGGACAGCCATCAGAGGCCGGTGACAGCAGCGACAGCCGCTACGTCATGCTGCCGCGCGAGCTGGTGGGGCGCCATCCCGTCTTCCTCATCGAGGTGGAGGGCGACTCGATGGCCCAGGCAGGCATCACGGCAGGCGATGTGCTGGAGGTGCAGATGGAGACGCGAGCCAACGACGGCGACATCGTCGTGGCCGAGGTGGACGGTGCCTACACGGTGAAGACGCTCTTCACCGACGACGAGGGGCTGCTCTGGCTGGTGCCTCAGAACGACAGCTACGACCCCATCCTGCTCACGGGCCACTTGTGGCGCATCATCGGCAAGGTCATCGGCTTGCGTAAGGCCACGCCCCGCATCTCTTTCAACCGTTGTGCACAGGCAGTGCAGCGGCTACGGCGGCGGAAGAGCAGTCCGCAGGCGCCGCAAAGTCCTCCCGCCCCGCCAAACCTCATCTTCAAGCATTTCTCCAACCGCCGCCGCATCGACTTCGCTGCCATCCGCGACCAGCTGGAGCGCATCGTCGTCCGTCAGATGAAATACCGCTACGAGTGGTACGCTGCCTATCGCGTACTGATGGACCTCGGCCTGCTCGACGAGCTACAGCTGTCGAAGTTTGCCCAGCAGATGCAGGCATGGTTCCCCGAGGCTCCCATCCAGTGCACCGGCGACTCGCTGGGCGAATATGCCGTGGGCCACACCAGCAAGGCCTTCACGCTCTGGAACAGCGAGCAGTTCCGCCAGGACATTCGCAAGGGCCAGTCGGCCACGGGCTTCAACACGCTCTACCACCGTTGCGAGGAGCTGCGTGCCGCCCTCTTCCCCCTGCCCACGCTGGAGCTGGGCCTGCCTTTCTAACCCAACCGGGAATTGTATTATCAAACAAGATGAGACTTTTAATCACGAACATTGGACTGCTGGTGGCCGACAATCGGCACAAGACCTGCCTCCGCGGCCAGGAGATGGCCTGCCTCGACTTGCTCACCGATGCCTGGCTCCTCGTGGAGGACGGCCGCGTCAGTGACTTCGGCAGCACGGCCGACGCAGCCCCTGCCGCCACGGAAAGCATCGACGCCCAGGGCGGTGCTGTGCTGCCCTCTTTCTGCGACAGCCACACGCACCTGGTCTATGCCGACAGCCGCGAGGGGGAGTTCGTGGACAAGATTCGCGGCCTGAGCTACGCCGAGATAGCCCGCCGCGGCGGGGGCATCCTGAACAGTGCCGACCGCCTGCACCAGCTGAGCGAGGACGAGCTGTACATCCAGGCCATGTGCCGCATCGATGAGATTATCCGCAAGGGCACGGGCACCGTGGAGATCAAAAGCGGCTACGGCCTGAACACCGAGGACGAGCTGAAGATGCTTCGCGTCATCCGCCGCATCCGCACGACGGCCCCGCTGAAAGTGATGGCCACCTTCCTCGGTGCCCACGCCGTAGCGCGAGGCTATTCGCAGGAAGACTACGTGCGGCTGGTCATCGACGAGATGATTCCCGAGGTGGGCCGCCAGCAACTGGCCGATTTCATCGATGTCTTCTGCGACGAGGGCTTCTTCACCCCCGACGAGACGGCCCGCATCCTGGAGGCCGGAGCCAAGTGGGGCCTGCGCCCGAAGATTCACGGCCAGGAGCTGGCCGACTCTGGCGGCGTGGAGGTGGCCGTCCGCCATCAGGCGCTGAGCGTAGACCATCTGGAGAGCATGACAGAACGGGATATTGAATTGCTGGCATCCCCTACGGCCTCCGAGGGGGCCTGCAAGGCCACCATCCCCACGGCCCTTCCGGGCACGTCGTTCTTCCTGAACATGCCGTTTGCACCGGGCAGGAAGATGATTGACGCAGGACTTCCGCTAGCCGTTGCCAGCGACTACAACCCCGGCTCCACACCGTCGGGCGACATGAAGTTTGTCGTTTCCCTGGCGTGCATCAAGATGCGGCTGCTGCCTGCCGAAGCCCTCAACGCCGCCACGCTGAACAGCGCCGCCGCCATGGGACTGAGCAGCGACTACGGCTCGCTGGCCCGTGGCAAGGTGGCCAACTTCTACATCACGCGGCCCATCCCCAGCATCGACTTCCTGCCCTACGCCTACACCACGCCGCTCATCGAGCGGGTGTTCCTGCGGGGAGAGGAGTACGTGCCAGCTCAGCGGCCAGCCGTGCCGTCTGCTCTGCAGTGACGTTAGCATAATAAACCACGCTTCGACAATCCACCGCCTCGCCCTTCTTATAGTGGCGGGGCTGGTCGTCGTAGCTGGCATACAGCAGCGCCGTCAGCACCGAGTTGTTATTTTGCCGACGGTCAACCATCATCTTCTTCGCAGGACTGACGACAACGCCAAAGGCATTGTCGATGTTGACGTATCCCTGTCCGAAGCGGTAGTGGCGGTTGGTGCTGGTCATCTCGTCTTCGCTGATGGCCAGCAGGCCGCCCTTCTCGCGCTGGATGGTGACGTCCCTGAGGGCGCGCACCTCATCTTTATATATAAGGGCATTGCCCGTGGTAGAGCTGATGGTGAAGCGGAGGTCGAGGGCCGAGTCGTTGCACAGCAGGTGCCCCTCCACGCTCCAGACGTCGCCCTCGACGTGGAAGACAGGCTTCTGCGCCGGCACCGCATTGATGCGGCAGCCCTCCACCTCGTACCATCCCAGCAGATTCCCCGTGTTATGGGCCTTAAAGGGCACCACCATGTTTGAAGCCTCCGGCCTGAAGTCAGCAGTCAGATGAGGGGCGATGTAGCCCGTATAGCTTTGCAGGCCCTCGCTCCAGCTGAAGCAGGTGAAGCAGTCGGGCGTCGAGGCCCGCACCACCTGCTGGCAGGGCAGCAGCCGTGCCCGTGAGTAGCGCTGTCGGAAGTCCTCCCACGAGGAGGGCTGCAGGTTGGCGGTAGGCCAGGCGTGGTGCAGCAGCCACGTCATCATCACCCGGTGGGCTTCCACGCCCATCCGCCGGGCGCCGATGTCCGAGCGCAGCAGCCACGAGCCGTCAGGGGTGGTCTGCTGGCGGTGGCGAATCATCTCGAAGGCGCGGCGCTCCAGCATCAGGGCGTCGGGGTCGCGCAGCAGGCAGGCCATGGTCGAATAGCTCGTCAGCTGGTCGTAGAGGAACAGGCTCCAGTCGTTGCCGTTGGGCATGGCCAGCTCGCCGTCGCTCAGCGCCAGCCAGTAGAGCACGCTGTCGCAGACCTCGCGGCAGTGCCAGAGCAGCCCCGCTTCAATGGGTTCGTCTCTCCTCAGACGGAGGGCCAGCGCAGCCTCGCCCAGCTCCTGGATGACCACGTTCTGATAGCTGGTGTGGAAGTAGTTGTGGTTTTGCAGGGTATAGTCCTCGTAGAGGTTCGCCCCTCGATAGAGGTCGCAGACACGGCGCCCGTCGGAGGTGACGACGGTGGTGTCGCGGGCATCGCCGGGGTGCGAATAGCTGTTGACGGCGAACTCCAGCATGCGCTCACGCCAGCGCGGTGCCAGCTCGTCGTCGGGGAACAGGCCCAGTGCCGCCGCCAGCACGTCCACCTCCCATCCGTTCTCCTCGGCTTTGGTGTCGCCGCTGAATCCCGTGGGAATCTGCCGCTCCAGCTCGTAGTTGCACTCGGCCCGCAGCAGCTGGTAGACATAGCCGCGCTGCGCGTCGGTGAGGCTGTCCCAGAGGAAGGCCGCCTGGAATGCCACACTCATGGCCCAGAGCGAGCTCTCCCATGTGCGGTCACGCTCGCCGACCGAGCCCCAGTAGCGGCCGTCGGAACACACCTTCAGGCGGTTGGCCTTGTGGGTGCTGTAGGCAAAGACCAGCGACTGGCGTGCCATCTGCTCAACGTCCTGCCAGCTGACGCCCTGGGGCAGGGCGACTTTTCCTTCAGCATATTTCAGCAGGAAGGCACACACCATGCCCAGGTCGGCATTGCTGCGCACACCGTCCTCGTTGCTCTTCATCGTGTTGTTCGAGCGGAAGCATCCGCAGACCTCTCCCACGCTGTTCGGTTCCTGACAGGGCAGGAAGTCGTTTTTCATATACTCCGTAAACCGCGCCAGCATCTGCAACAGCGCGTCCTGCATCTGCTGCTCGCCATCAGTCACGTCGGCCCGGACGCTCAGCACGGAGAGGAGGGAAAGGGCCAGGAAAAGGATTTTTCTCATCATTCTTCATCATTTTAACTGCAAAGATAACCATTTTTAGCCATTTACCATGCCAGAACCAGAAAAATCTCGGCCTCCCGCGAAAAAATCTCGGCCATTTTTGAAAAAATCTCGGCCCCACACGATGAACGCGGAGCCGATTTGCATTTTTAAGACCTTAAAATATAATAAAATGCGGCGTTCACGCGTTATAAAGTCGTGTTTAGGCGAAATCTGCTGATATTGGCCCTATTGATTGTGGCCTGCACGGAGAGCAGGGCGCAGTACGACCCATCGTTCAGTCATTACTGGACGATGCAGACATCGTTCAATCCTGCCGCCGTGGGCAAGCAGGACAAGATTAACGTCACCGCCGCCTACAACATGAGCCTGGCGGGTTTCAAACGTAACCCCAACACGATGTACGCCTCGGCCGACATGCCTTTCTATGCCCTGGGCAGCTACCACGGCGTTGGCCTGCGCATCGTGAACGACCAGATAGGTCTCTTCTCGAACAAGCATTTCGCCGCGCAGTATGCCTATCGCCACAAGCTCTTCGGCGGCATGATGGCCGTCGGCTTGCAGGGAGGTCTCATCAGCGAGAGCTTCGACGGCTCGAAGCTCGACCTGGCCGAATCCGGCGACCCGGCCTTCTCCACCTCCGAGATTACGGGCACGTCGTTCGACCTGGCCGCCGGACTCTACTACCAGCACAAGGCGTGGTACGTCGGAGCCTCGGCCCAGCACCTGCTTTCACCCAAGGTGGAGCTGGGCGAAACCAACGAGCAGAACATTGACATGGCATATTATTTGACCGCCGGATGCAATATTCGGCTCAGAAGTCCGTTCTTATCAATACAGCCCTCAGTGCTCGGCCGCTACGACGGCGTCGCCTACAGGGCCGACGTGACTGCGCGCCTCACCTACACCCACGAGCAACGAAAGATGTACGTGGGCGTGGGCTACAGCCCCGAGAACTCGGTAACGCTGTACCTGGGCGGCAACTTCCACGGCATCACGCTGGGCTACAGCTACGAGGCCTTCACCAACGGCATCAGCCTGGGCAACGGCTCACACGAGCTCTTCGTGGGCTACCAAACGGACGTAAACCTCTTTAAGAAGGGGAGAAACAGACATCAAAGTGTGAGAATACTGTAAAAGGTGAAAAGGCCAAAAGGTGAGAAGGTAAAAGAGTAAAAAAAACAAAAAGGCAAAAAAGCAAAAAACATATGAGACGACAAGTGAAAACTGTGAAGCAAAAAGGATATATCGTAGGAAGGTTTTTACCTTTTTACCTTTTTACCTTTTTACTTTTACTGACTAGCTGTTTCGGCGGCAAAGAGACGATGGCCTCGGGCGGCGAGCTGACCGGAGCCAGCGGTCGTGCATTCTCCGAACCGGCACCCTACGGCATGGTGCTCGTCAAGCGCGGGCACCTGAAGATGGGTCTGGAAACCAAAGACTCTCTCTGGGGCCGCGAGACACCCGTGC
>ERZ842401.2605-NODE-2605-length-23898-cov-9.414335_pt1 | contig 23898 bp, 25 predicted proteins | sample MGYA00521270_ERZ842401 | MGnify/ENA primary metagenome ERZ842401 (study PRJEB31892, sample SAMEA3878208) | bioreactor metagenome | biome: Moose rumen | place: Sweden | collected 2011-10 | study: EMG produced TPA metagenomics assembly of the PRJEB12797 data set... | reverse complement strand
TTCTTTTTTGGTTCGTTTTTTCTTTTTGCTTCAAGACAAAAAGAAAAAATGAACAGGTAGAAATTATCAATCTCTCAATGACTACCGATAATATGTTTTATGTAATTAGTTTATTAGAGGGTTTATATTATGAAAAAAGAAAACATTTGGTTTATTGGTGCATGCGCACTGTTTTTTATCGGCGGATATGCAATGAATGATGTTGCAATCTCTCTGCCGCGATACAAAGTTGCAGTCGTTGATATTACAAAAGTCATGGAACAATCAAAAGAAATTAAAGCTCTCAAAGCTTCACAGGATAAGCAAATAAAAGAACTTGAAACACTGGTATCAAAAGCCCAAAATGAAATAGTTAATACGCATGACCAAAATAAAGCAATACAGCTTCAGGCAAATTACAGCAAAGAGATAGAAACAAAAAGAAATGCTATTGATGAAGAATACAGTAAAAAAATCGTACAAATTACATCAAATATTAAAAATTTTATTACAAATCAGGCACAAAAAACTGATTATAACTTAGTTTTACCATCCGGGATGGTAATATCAGGCGGCGACGATATTACGGAGAACGTAATTAAAGAAATGCAATAAAAAAGCGGAGAAAATCTCCGCTTTACAAGATTGAATATTTTAAAATTATTTTATTCTGAAAGTTACATTTGCAACTGAAGTAACTTTTTTCTTGATTGATGATGAATCACTTATACCCATATCAGATACATCATTTGAATCCTCAGGAGTAATTTGGAAAACACCCATTTGCAAAGATTGGATTTTTCCTACTCTGTTATGAGTTGCTTTTAACATAGCTTTTGCACGATTTTTTGCATCTTGCGAAGCTTTTTCAAGCATTTCAATTTTCAAATCAGAAAGTTTTGAATAAAAATATGACGGTTCATATCCAGAAATTTCAATACCCTGCTCTGTTAAAGTATTTATATCTGTTGAAAGTTTTTTAATCTTTTCAACATCATCAGATTTTACAATATATTTTTGATTAGCATTGAAACCGATAATTTCTTCTGTTGAATTGCCATTATAATTTGTTTTGTACAAATTATAACCGTTTACATATTTCTCTTCAATCTGATCGTCTTTAAAGCCTTGTGACTTCAAATATTTTATAATAATCGGCTTTTGTTTTTTCAAAGTAGCATAAGCAGCAGCTCTTGATTTATCTCTTGCGATTACGTCAAAATCATAAGAACCTTTATCTGAAACCACGGTCTGAGAATACGAACCGGTAACGGTAATAACATCCTTTGACATTGTATTTGTAAAAATTACAGTAGCAATAATTCCTGCAATTCCAAGTATTAGCGCTAATAGCAATAATTGAAATTTTTCAATTTTTTCTAACATTTTACTCTCCTTTTAATATATTTATATAATAAAATTAAAAAAACAAAATGCAATATTAAAAAATATAATTTTATGCTAGTATGAAGTTATGTTTGGATTTTTTAAAGAAAAATTTAATGATATAAAACAAACCGTATCTAACACAACAAAATCACTTGTCAGCAATGTACTTGCTAATGTTGATGAAACAGAAGAACAATATTCTGAATTTGCACTTGATGATATTGAAGATACCCTGATTAGTGCAGATTTAGGTGTTGGATATGCTGCAGAACTTGTTGATAATCTGCGTTCCAAAAAAGGCGCAAAACCTTCACAACTAAAAAATTATTTAAAAGAAGAATTTATAAAGACTTTAAATGAAGCAGGTTCAACGGAACTGAATTTCAAAGACGGAGAACTTAATATTTACTTCATAACAGGTGTAAATGGTGCAGGCAAAACAACCTTAATTGCAAAACTTGCTTACAGATTCAAGCAGGAAGGGAAAAAAGTATTGGTTGCGGCAGGCGATACCTTCAGAGCTGCAGCAGAGGAGCAGTTAAATATTTGGTCTGTAAGAGCCGGTGCTGATATTGTAAGACGTGATAAAGCAGATCCTGCCTCAGTTGTTTATGAAGCAATTCAAAAGGCAAAAAATGAACAATATGACGTAATTTTGGTAGATACGGCAGGACGTTTGCAAAATAAGTTCAACCTTATGGAAGAATTAAAAAAAATTAAAACCGTAATTGATAAACAAGCTCCTGAATCTTTAAGAGAAAGTATTTTAGTGCTGGATGCCAATACAGGCCAAAACGGGTTACAGCAGGCAAAAGTTTTTGGCGAATGCGTAAACTTAACCTGTGCAGCACTTACAAAACTTGACGGAAGTGCAAAAGGTGCAATAATACTTGCGATTGCAAAAGAAATGAAACTTCCTGTAAAACTTGTCGGAGTGGGAGAAAAAATGGAAGATATAAAACCATTCAATGCAGATGATTTTATTAACGCATTGTTTTATTAATTCATTTTAAGGATAATTCTATATCATGAATATTTTAGAATCTGCAACCACAAAACTTGGGAACAAAATAGAACTTATCGGGACACCATCGCAAAGCAATGTCTTGATAATTGGCGTTTTTCATGGAGATGAGCCTCAGGGTAAATATTTGATTGGGGAATATTTATCAAGAGAATATCCCCCTCTCCCTAACCCTTCCCCTCAAGGGGGGAGGGAGTGTAAGAAACGCCAATACTCCCTTTTTGCAAAAATAAAGTCCAAAGAATTAAGAAAAAATATGACTGATGCTGAGCAAATTTTGTGGTATTTTTTGCGAGCAAACAGATTATGCGGGTTAAAATTTAAAAGGCAGCAGCCAATTGGAAATTATATCGTTGATTTTGTGAATTTTCAAAATAGATTAATTATTGAAATTGACGGCAGCCAACATAATGAAAATACAAATATGGAAAAAGATAACATAAGGACAAAATTTTTAGAAGCAAACGGCTATAAAGTTTTACGATTTTGGAATAATGATATTTTTGAGAACATAGAAGCATGTATAGAAACAATTCTTGATTTCGTCTCCCCTACGAGCGAAGAAACAGGGAGAGGGGACTTAATCGGTTCCCTCCCCCCTAAGAGGGGGAGGGTTAGGGAGAGGGGGATATTGTTTATCCCATGTTTAAACCCTGACGGAATGCAAAATAATACCCGTACAAATGCAAATGGAGTTGATTTAAACAGAAATTTTCCCACAAAAAATTGGGGAGAAGATACAAGTGCAGCCGGAGATAACCCGCAGGACTACTATGCAGGGAAATCACCGGCAAGCGAAATTGAAACTCAATTTGTCATTGATATTATTGAAAAATACAATCCAAAATTAATACTGACACTACATGCACCATACAAAATCGTAAATTTTGACGGACCGGCTAAAAAAATTGCACAAAAAATCTCTGATATAATCGGATATCCTGTTGAAGAAAGTATCGGCTATCCTACTCCCGGGAGTTTTGGTACATATTGCGGAATTGAGCGCAATATTCCGACTATAACTCTTGAACTGGACAAAAAAATACCGATTGAACAACTGGAACAACCGGTATTCAAAATATTTGATATGCTTGCTAGGATGTGTTCACACAAATCGTCATCCTGAGCGTAAGCGAAGGATCTCATAAATTTTAAAAGCTTTGAGATTCTTCGGCTAAAGCCTCAGAATGACAATATTATAAAATTTTGTGTGAACACACTCTAATTATTTTTTGTCTAATGACCAAATACTTACATGAGAATCTTTACCTGTGGTTTTTGATTTAATTGTAGTATTAAAAACTCCATCTTTTACATTATAATGCAATTTATCATGATAATGCTTTCCTGCATCAGATCCGATCAAAGTTTTCATTCTAACCGCAAATCTGTCATCTGTTGAATTTACAATAACTCCATCATCTTCAGCATACAAACGTTTTGCCATTTCCAAATCTTTTTTATTCAGCACATATTTACCATCTTGACTATCTATATTGGACATGCCTAATAATTGGTAAGCGGCTTCATGGGAAAATTTTATATCCGATCCTTTTGCAGGTTTGCCGTTTATAAAAAGTTGATTGTTCATAACCATAAACGTTTTACCATCAGCCTGAAATCCAATATTCCCATTTATTGTCAGCTTTTTTGATTTCCCATCATAGTTTACATTTAATTCAAAACCCATCTTAATACTCCTTTTGTTTAAGCATCACATGGTTATAAAGTATATACTTTTTATATAATTGTTATATTTAAAAAAATTGTTTACAATAATTAATATTTTTATGATAAAATTTGCTCTGTGAGGGATAAACACATGCAATTATTTAACACATATTCAGGAAAATTAGAAGAATTTAAACCAATCGAAGACAATAAAGTAAAAATGTATGTCTGCGGACCTACCGTATATGACTATGCACATTTGGGACATGCCAGATGCTATATTACATGGGATGTTTTATACAGATATTTAAAATTCAAGGGTTATGATGTTACCTATTGCAGAAATGTAACTGATGTTGATGACAAAATTCTAAAAAAAGCAGAAAAAGAAAACAAAACGCCTGAAGAAATTTCTAAATATTGGTATGAACAATTTACCAATTCAATGAATAAATTAAATAATTTAAAACCTGATATAGAACCATTCGCAACAAAAACTTTGGGCGAAATGATTAAAATGATTAAAGACTTGATTGAAAAAGGATATGCCTATGAAGCCGATGGAGATGTATATTTCAGAGTCAAAAAATTTGGCAAATACGGCAGTCTTTCAGGACAGCCTATTGATCAACTTGAAAGCGGAGCAAGAATTGCTGTGGGGGAACAAAAAGAAGACCCTTTAGATTTTGCTTTATGGAAAAAAGACGAAAAATTCGGATATAATTCCCCATGGGGGATCGGGCGCCCCGGATGGCATATTGAATGTTCTGCGATGAACAGAAAATATCTTGGCAACACAATTGATATTCACGCAGGCGGCGCAGATTTGATATTCCCGCACCACGAAAATGAAATTGCCCAAAGTGAATGTGCAAACGGATGCCGATTTGTAAATTATTGGCTCCATAATGGTTTTGTAACAATAAACAAAGAAAAAATGTCAAAATCATTAGGTAATTTCTTAACTATAGACGATATGTTAAAAAATTATGACGCAAACACTTTGCGATTATTTATTCTGACAAATCACTACAGAATGCCTGTTGAATTTTCGGATGAAGCGCTATCATCTGCTCAGGCAGGTGCAAAGAGATTGACAAATGCAAAACAAACACCGGTAAATGAGAACTTGGATATTACAAAAACTCCTGAATATAAGGCTTTTTGCGATGCAATGGATGAAGATTTGAATACCTCAAAGGCTCTTGCAGTACTGTTTGATCTCACAACAAGAGCAAACAAAGACGAAAAAGATGCCTATACAATTCTTTATAAACTAGGTTCTGCGTTAGGCTTTACTTTTGAAAAAGCAGGTCTAAGTGATGAAGATTTATCTAAAGCAATAAAAGCCGTTTCAGAAGTGTTGGGACAAACTTTTGCTACAATGGATGATATTCTTGAATTGCGTAAAAAAGCAAGAGCCGAGAAAAATTGGGATATTGCTGATAAAATCAGAGTTTCTCTTGATAATACTGGAATTATATTAAAAGACACTCCTGAAGGCACAAAAATTGAATTAAAATAATTTAATATTTATTACTGCTTTAATTTTATAAAATATTGATTTTTGTAAATAAATCATTAAGAACTTCATGCAAAAAATCAAATTTTCTACTCCGTATGATTGATTTTTTGTATATTAGTTGAACAAAATTAACAAAATAAAGTATTATAGAAAAGAGAGGTAGTAGATTAATGGCAAATTATTTTCCAAATTATGACTTGGCGGGAAGAATACAGCATACGAAATTCGCATCAGGATTTAGTATGCCAAGCATTCGCCTTGACAGGGTTGAAAAGCCTGAAACTCAGGATTTTAAACAGGTATTTTCCGGACTTGTAGAAAATTTCAACAATGATTTGAATGCACCGGATGACTTGTTAAAAGATGTAATGCAGGGCAACAAGAATGTTGATATCCATGATGTTATGGTTGCAATGTCTAAAACAGAAATCAGTGTCAATATCGCTACTCAGGCAGTAGGTAAAGTCATAAACGCTTATGACAGAATTATGCAGATAAATGTATAATTCCATTACTTAATATGTAACAAAGTAAAATCAGACTACGGGAAAAAACATGGATTTTAGTAAAATTACAGAAAACAAACCTTTATTCTACGGATTAATCGGCGGAGCAGTATTGATTATCGCCGTCATTTTGATGTTTATAATAATCGGTGCAAGTTCAGGAAACAACAATGGCGCTAAAACTGTAGGCTCTGAACCTTTGAAATCTAATGTAGAGTTATTAACAACGGATAATATCGGGAAAGCATTAGAAATTCAGGCTATGCTGGCAAAACAAGGTATAGTTGCAGAAAGGCAACTTGATGGTACAAAATCAAAACTTATCCTTAATTCTAAAAATTGCTCTAATTTAACTTCAAAATGTACAGTTAATGACAGAGATAAAGCAATTATCGCAATTGTACAATCAGGATTAGTTGATCAAAATGTGGGTTTGGAAATTTTTGATAAAGGTGATTTTACTTCCACGAAAGAAGATAAAAGAATTCGTCTTGCCCGTGCAATGAACGGAGAATTATCAAGACTTATCAAACAAATTCCTCCTATTCAAAGCGCAACAGTATTCATTTCTATTCCTGAAAATAATTCAATGTTTGATGAACAAAAGCCTCAAACGGCGACAGTTCAATTAATAATGCCTATCGGCGAAAAGCTTGATCAATCGAAAGTTAAAGCTATCACAAATTTACTTTTAGGCAGTGTAACAGGTCTAAAAGCAGAGAATATAGCTATTACAGATACTAACGGCAATACTTATCACAGTGTAATGGATGCGGAAGATGAAATGCTCCAAAAACTTGAAGAAAATGATAAGTATATGCAGCAGAAAATTTCTAAGCAATTAGACAGATTAGTAGGTCCCGGCAATTATGTTGCAACCGTAAGTACGTTTTTAAGACAATCACCGGTTGAAAAATTTACAATCGATTATGATCCTCAAAGAAAAACGGCAGTTACGGAACAATCTTTTTCTGAAGGCTTGGGCGACAAAACTTCAGATCAAAGCAGAGGTATAAATGCTGTCAGCACATATTTGCCAAATGGTTTACCTACAGGCGGAACTGATTCATCTCAGGACAGAAACTACTCAAGAACTGCAACCGAAACTCAATACGGAGTAACAAAAACTCAAACTAATGAATATATGAAACCGGGAGTTGTTGAAGAAATTTCTATTGCAGTTACATTAGACAGAAACAGTATTCCTGCTGATACAACTATGGAAGAAATGAAAGAATTAATCGCAAGAGCTGCAAGTCCTAAAGTTACGGCAGCAAATGTTTCAATAGCTTTCTCAAATTCAAACGATCCGTATATGTCACCTGATAAACAACAAAATTTACCAAAAGTTGATGAAACAGGTAATCCTTGGTGGCTTGCATTGTTAATTACCGCAATCGGTATAATAATTACATTCAAAGCTGTAACCAGCAAAGTCAGACAGATTAAAGAAGAAAACGAAATAGAAGTTGAAGCACTTCGTCAAAAAGCACTTGAACAAGAACAACAGTTAAATGATATTAATTCAAGAGCAAGTCAATTAACTCAAAGACAATCCGAACTTGCACAAGATTTGATTAATCAACGTCAAAATCAGGGAGCAATTCCTCAATATGCACAATTTGACCCTAGCGTATTAGACGATTCATTAGACGCAATATCAAATGAATTGAATGAAGATGCCGCAGAAAGAATAAAAAGCTGGATTGAAGACGGATCAGGCAAAGCTGCTGCATCTGCAGGAACAGAAGGACAACAATAATGGCAGCTAAGGGTTTTGATTATGAAAATTTTGCACAAAATCTTGCTGCTCAGGCTCAGGATTTGGTTCCTGCCGAGTTCTCGACAGATGAAAAACAATATGTAATAAATACTTTGGGGAATTTTTCACTTATGGCAGGGAAAGCTCTTGCGGAAGATAAAAACCTGCCATTTGATGCTGAAACTTCGACTTATATAACCCAAATTATTGCAGAATGGTCATTCCACAAATCCGTTGATGTTATCCGTTCCGGTATTCCGAGACAAAATTGGGACGGAGTAATGCAAAAAATTGCATACACAATATTTGAAGTTGCAAAGCAGGCATTCTCCCAAAAATTACCTAATGAACAAATCATTGAGATTATTGAACACCATGTAAACAAAACTTACGTTGATGCAATAACCGAACTTAAAGATAAAGGCATTATAGATGAAGAATTAATGCAATTTGCTGCATCTCAGTCAAATATGAATAAAATGGCACAGGAAATGCAGCAGCAACAGGCAATGGAACAAGCCGGCGGTCAGATGCCTGATGGGAGTATGCCCGCAGGTGCGGATGGGCAAAATCTGCCTCAGCCTGTCGGAAATGGTGCAATTTCTACCACAGAACCTCCTGCTATTGAATCTAAAACTCTTAAACTCGCAACAGTTGCAATGTTACTTAACAGATTGAATCAGGAAAAAGTTCAGACTATTTTAGATAAATTTGAACAAAATGATGCACAAGATGTTATTAAATATATGAAACTTCCTGATTTGACTCAACGCGTAGGTGTTGAAAATGCAATGCGCTGCCTTCAGGAAATTAAAATGAATCTTCCTAAATCAACAGATCTTGCTCCGATGAAAGTTGTTAAAAAGATTAAGAATTTTGCATCAAAATATTCTGAAAAAGAACTTGAAACGATTTTAATTAAAGAACGTATAGGAGTAAAAAGACTTGTTTTTACAGCTCTTGAAGATAAATATTATGAAAATGTACCTCCAAAAGTCGCAAGTATTGTTGCCACACATCTTATAAATAGTGTATAATGATGTTATATTATGATCATAAAGAAAAATAAAAAACAGACTCAAGGGATAGAAAATACAACAGAGGATTTTTCACAGGAGAATAACAATACTCCCGAACTAAAAGTTGAAGAAATAGACTTGTTTGACCTTGATAATATTGATTTTAAACAAAGAAATGAGCGCAGAAAAGGTGACAGGCGCAGAGGATTTCGCCGTATTGATGACCGAAATCTTATATCAAGAGCAAGAGAAGAAGCACAAGCAATAAGAGAAAATGCCTCTGCAGATGGTTATCAAGCAGGACTTGAAATGGCCAAAGAAGATATTTCAATGTTAAAAGATGCTATAGAAATATTTTATGGTGCAAAACAACAAGTTTATGATTCAATAGCTCCTGATATACTTGCAATAAGTATTGATATTGCAAAAAAAATCATTAAAAAAGAAATAAGTGAAAATCCTGATATTATTTTATCAAATATAAAAGAAATCTTGTCAGGACTATCCAAAGAAGAAACAAAAATCATTTTGAAAGTTAATCCTGTGCAGGCAGAAATGCTGAGACAGGAAGTCCCCCAAGCAGTCAATGCTGCGGGATTAGAGGCAAAAGTTGTAATAATGCCGGATGAAAATATTATGGAAGGCGGTTGTATTTTAACAACAACAAACGGCGTTATTGATGCAACAATTGAAACACAAATGAGTATCATAAGTGAAGCGTTAAAGGAATTGTAAAAGTAGTATGGCAGCAGCTGAGGGAAATCCAAATCCGATAAGTGAAATTTTAATGGCAGTATTCGTACTGTTCCTTATTGTCATTTTGCTTGTTGAACTGCCAACTTGGATAATCAATATTTGTATTTGTTTAAATATTACCCTTGGTATCGTCCTTTTGATGTTTGCCTTATATGTACAAAAAACACTTGAATTATCATCATTTCCATCAATTATCCTTGTCGGTACAATGTTTCGTCTGTGTCTTTCAATCGGTTCAACTCGTTTAATTTTGGCTAAAGGACAGGCAGGAGAAGTTATTCAGGCTTTTGGAGAATTCGTAACCGGCGGTAATATGATAGTCGGAGGTGTTATATTCTTAATTATCACTATCGTACAGTTCATGGTAATAACAAAAGGTGCTGAACGTATTGCTGAAGTATCTGCACGTTTTGCTTTGGACGCGATGCCCGGCAAACAAATGACTATTGATGCAGACTTCAATGCAGGTTTAATTTCACCTGAAGAAGCAACAAGAAAACGTGAAGATTTATCCAGAGAATCAAATCTTATGGGTTCTATGGATGGTGCTATGAAGTTTGTAAAAGGGGATACGATTGCAGGTATTATTATCACACTTGTAAATATTATCGGAGGTTTGGCAATAGGATGTTTAATGCAGCAAATGCCACTGGCAGATGCAGTAAGTAAATATACCCAATTAACAATAGGCGACGGACTTTGTTCTCAGGTCCCGTCATTATTGATGTCAATTGCTGCCGGTGTATTTATGACCCGTGCTTCTGCTAAAAGTTCTTCTTTGGGTGCTGATGTAACTGCACAAATTACAAGTAAACCATATGCTTTATTCTTTGCTTCAATCTTCTTGTTTTTCCTTGGACTTACAGGTAAAACTTGGTTTTGGGACGGAACAGGTCTGCCAAGTTTGCCATTTATAATATTTGCAGTTCTTATATTTATTGCAGGATTCCAGGTTTTAATCAATGCGGATGTTCAATCTCAGTTAGGACAGTTGGAAAATGTTAAACAAAACATGCAAGACCTTGTTAACCCGAATCGTATGTATGAGCGTTTAGGTGTTGATATTTTAAGTTTACAGGTTGGTTCAAACTTACTTGTAATTGCCGACCCTGATCAGGAAGGGCAATTACTTGCAAAAATTGCTGCTTTGCGTCAAAGAGTAACTGATGAATTAGGTTATATCTTACCAAACATTCGTATTATGGACTCATCAGCGCTTGATGCTAATGAGTATATGATTTTGATAAGAGGTAACACAGTTGCAACCGGCTATGTTTATCCGGGTAAATATATGGTTATAGCTGATCAGTGGGACTCTATGAAAAAAGAAGTTCCTGATGATGCAATTATCGGTATTGACCCGACATATCAAACTCAGGCATATTGGATTAATAGTGATGATGCAAAATCAGCACGCCTTGTAACGGCAGTTGATGCAACTGACGTTATCGTTACACATTTGCAGGAATGTGTAAGAAAACATGTTGATGATGTTATGACCAAAACAGATGTTCTTAAACTCATGGAACTTGTACGTTCTCAGGATCCGACACTTGTTAATGACCTTGTTCCGACAATTATTTCTACAAGTGATTTAAGAAAGATTTTTGTTAATTTGATAAGAGAAAAAGTATCTATAAAAGATATTATCTTCGTTTTTGAAAGATTATGTGACTATGCCAGATTTTCAAAAGAACCTGATATTCTGTCCGAAAGATTAAGAGCCGCTTTGGGACGTCAAATTTGTTTATCAAATGTTGAAGAAGATAAAGTTTTGTACGCACTGACTCTTTCTCCTGAATGGGAAAAAATTCTTGATGACAGTTGTCAAAGAACAGAACTCGGTACAATGTTTTTACTAAATCCTGTTCAGGTGCAGGAACTAATTGAAACAACAGCAACAACCTTAATGCGTGCGCACCAGACCTGTGGTCGTCAGCCGGTTGTTCTTTGTTCCCCAAGAATTCGGTTACCTCTTTATCAGCTTTTGGAACGCCATATCCCAACTATCGTTGTAATTTCATATTCAGAACTGATAACTGATATTAAAGTTGAAGCAATCGACACAATCGGCGATGCTTATGTTCAATAATTCTTTAATTATTCCCAGAGAGCAGAAATCAAATAAAATAAATGCCTGAAACCATCTCTGAAAGTATTTAATTTAGATTCTCTGCCTTTTGCGGCAGGATATAAACTTATAGGAATTTCAATAATTTTAAGTTTTTTCTTTGCAAATGTGGTAAATAATTCGGAAGCAAATTCCATTCCACCTGTACGAAAATTTAAATCTTTTAAAACTTCTGACTCAAACATTCTCATTCCACAATTTACATCAGATATTCCTGCTTTATAAAAAAGATTTAAAATAAATGTTAAAAAAGGAGTACCAATATATCTGTGTAAAAAAGGCATTGCACCTTTTTTGATATCTCCTTTTAACCTTGTACCTGTTACCATTTTACAATCTGATGAGATTATTGTATTGTAAAATCTGGGAAGTTCATTAAAATCATAACTGTCATCTCCATCACCCATCATTATGTATTTGCCCCTGCAAACAGAAAAACCTTTTCTTAATGCATATCCATAACCAACATCCTTACATTCAACTACTTTTGCACCACTTGATGCCGCGATTTCTGCAGTTTTGTCAGTACTGTTATTATCTACAACAATAACTTCAGCGTCAATACCAAGCAGCTCAAATGACGCTAAACATTTATCTATACATTTTTTAATATTTTGTTCTTCATTTAAACAAGGAATAACAACACTTATTTCCATAATTGAGCTTTCCCTTTAGTTAATATTAACATTATATCATAATTATTTCTGAATTATGATATATGTAATTTATTGCACGATGAAACTAAAAGTTATATAATCAATAAAAATGCCGGAGCAAAAATGGATTTTGATACAAATAATGAAATTGATAAACAAATTCGTGATATTTTCCCGATAGAAACATTGGAATCTATATCACGCAAAAATGTTGAATGTATAGGGATAAATTTGTCTTCTGAATGTGATTCGGATTTCGTTTACAAAATATACTACAGAAATAAGCCAAGTAAAGAAATTTATGCTAAAAATCAAAAGAATCCGATATTGGAATATTTTTATGAAAAAAATATGGTTAAAATACTTCAGGCCGTTAATGATAATATACATTTTAATTTTTCTAAATTTGATATAGGTTTCACAAATCGTACAGATGAAAACATGTCCGGACTATTTTCTTTTTTAGAACAGAATGTGCCATTATTTGCAAAGCACAAGGATGAAATTATAAATCTTGCCCAAATGAAAGTTAAAAGCGGATTAGATTATAAATATTATGCTTTTCATTTTTGCGGTTTTGTATATGAAAATGGCGAAAATACCTTATTCAAAAGTTATTGGACAAATGGAGTAGCAAAAAATTCAGGAGAATATAATAAAGATTATTATATAAATTATTTAAAAGAAAAATCAGGCATCCCTCAATTTTATGAACTCGCACAAATAATAAACGAGGCTATTGATAATTGTGGGGGGTATTTGTTTATGGAAGGAATAGATTATACAAAAGAGGGAGCAGTATCTCACAAAATATATATGATATATCCTGAATCGGTTTATGACGGATTATTAAAATCTATCCCTGATAAATACGAATATTTAAAATCTCAATTACTGAAAGTAGAAAAATGGGATAAAATACACAATGGACGATTTAACTGTGTAGGACTTGCACTGGCAAAAGATAAAAAGAATAATCTTAATTTAAAATTATATTATGAATTGATTGGTGAATAAATTATTTACACTCTTTCAATAATTCTTTTATCATATTGATTATCTTATCTTTATCATCAAAATCATATTTTTGTTCAAATTCAATGGCTTTGAAAAAATCCTGTTTTGCACCTTGCTTATCACCTTGAGCAAGTTTAACCTGCCCTCTTTGGAAATATGCACGAGAATAATGCGGAGATTTGTATAATTCAATACTAATATACTCCATTGCCTCATCATATCTTTTTAATTTTACCAGCGCGTATGCTTTATTGCTAAGGGCATACATTGAATTAGGGTTTAAATCTAACGCTTTGTCTGCATATTTTACGGCAGATTCATAATCGTTGAGGGTTATTTCGCTTACATAACTTAAATTAATCCATGCATCAACTCTCCTTGGATTAATTTCTACAACTTTCAGATAATTTTCTATTGATTTCTTACCCAGTCCTAATTTATCATAGTTCCACCCCAGACTAAAATATAAATTTGCATTGCGTGGATTTGTTTTGATAAGGGTATTTAAAATGTCTATTGATTTTTGATATTGCTTATAATCTTTAGATGAATATACCATAACCAATCCGTATAAAGCATCATAATTATGGGGTTCATATTTCAGAGCTGCATTATAATCATTTAAAGCTAATTTATATTTCCCTAATCTTTCATAAGCATTTCCTCTGTTTACATAAGCACTGGGATAATAATTATTTGCAAGTTCTATAGCTTTGTCAAAATATTTTACTGATTTTTCATAATCTTTTTTTATTTTTCTCTCTGAAAAGTCAGAATATTTTGCTTTGTTATAATATGATGTTCCTAGCGCATTGTATGCCCAGGCAGATTTTGGGTTAAGGATTAACGCAGCATTGTAACTTGCAATTGAAGAATTGTACATACCATTAGAATTTAAAGAGATACCGCACTTTATAAATTTTAATGCTATAACATTTCTGTTATTAAACAAACAAAAAATACACAATGAAATAAATATAAAAATTAAGACCAAAATTCTTACATATTTTTTATCCATAACTTAAAATACCCTCTATTATTTGTAAAATGAAAAATAACTGCCCGAGGGGCAGTTATTTTAAACTCTGGGGCGGAAGGACTCGAACCTCCGAGATGGCTGGACCAAAACCAGCTGCCTTACCACTTGGCGACGCCCCAACACTTGTTGCATCTATATCTATAATTCTACATAATCAAAATTTATTGTCAAGATTATGCCTGAATTATTACGGCAATGACGGATGTTCATTAAATCTGTAACCATTCTTTATTTTTGATAATAATTCTGTTCTGAGTTCAGGATTATTTTTAGAATCTTTTAATAATTTTGTTAATTCTTCTTCTGAAAATACATATTCGCCAAGAAGTTCATTATTAAATGTACTATATATTTTTATTTTGCAAAGAATTTTGCCGGAAGACAAACTCGCAAATGATTTAATCATATTATTTTTATCAAGTTTCTCCAGAATTACATAATTTGCCGCCATATCCATATCAGACATTTTTTGTCGTTTTGTCGTACCTGACCATTTTTTAGGATTGATATAAAATTTGTATTCATCTTCGGTTAATTCAATTTTATCAAATCTTGATAATGCCGCTTTTGATTCCGTATTAACATAATATTCTATAGATTTCTCAATAAAAGCCGGATGTTCTTTTGCATAATTGTTCACAAAACGATATAAACTAACTGAAGCAAAAATAAACATAAAGGAAAACAATATCGGCATTATTATTGTAAAAATCGCTGTTTGTATTTTTTGGCGGGAATGAAACAATTCAACATTTTTATCGGAACTCTTTTCATAAGCCCATTCATTTCCCTTCAATCCGCAAACAATAGAAAAGGGCAAAGCACCGAATGTAAAACTCAAAGGAAACGCTAACAGTGCAAAATAACTTTTATTAAAAATTCCCCATATCCAGGTGCCTACAAATGCGCCCCAATTAAATTTAGCCACCTCGCTTTTAGGTTCTTTACCTGTTATACTTCCTTTTATACAGGCAAGATATATTATGGTTGTAAAACCTGCCAGTTTTAAAAAGGTAAACAAAAAATCCTGTGATACCACAGATGGTACCCCAAAAATCAATAGCAAAAACACAATTACGGAATATGCTTTTACATTATCTTTACCTGAAAGCCCTGAGATATCTCTTATTCTACGGGTGATTGAAGGCATATACATAATATTTGTAGCAACACTTAAAGAACATAATGTAAGATTCCACCATTTTGGCATTGAACCTCCACCTAATATTGCCCCTGACAAACTTTGCATTTTAAAAGCCATTATTAATAATGGAGTTGCAAACAATGACTGAATTATAGCCTCAATTAACAAAATATTCACTATATAATTTCTGCGGTTAATCACACCACTGAAGCTAAATAATTTATTATTAACATTATAATTATCCATAACAATCCTCTTTTAGAAAGATTTTATCATATCCAAGTATATTTAAAACCCCTTGCGCATAAGATTATTTTCAACTAATATATGAATAAATATACATTTTTTTTAAGAAGGGATAAAGATATGGCAATTGACAGACAGAGAGTAAGAGAACAAGATAAAATAGCACGCCGCTCAAATTTTGACGCAGTAGAAAGCAATTTAACACCTGAACAGGTAAAACTTGAAGCTTCTCGTTGTCTTCATTGCAAAAATCCAAGATGCGTTCAGGGGTGTCCTGTTAATATTCAGATCCCTGATTTTATAGAAGCCATAAAAAATAATAATTTAGATAAAGCCGGAGATATAATACGCCAGACAAGCATGCTTCCGTCAGTTTGCGGGAGAGTTTGCCCGCAGGAAAGACAATGTGAAGGTAACTGTGTATTAGGGATAAAAGGAGAAAGCGTTGCAATAGGTGCGCTTGAAAGATATGTTGGTGATAATACCAGAGCTTCACAGACAGAAATTAAACCAAGCGGCAAAAAAGTTGCAATTGTAGGTTCCGGTTGTGCCGGAATTACTGCTGCTGCAGACTTAAGAAAAGCCGGTCATGAAGTTGTTGTATTTGAAGCTTTACACAAACTGGGCGGTGTTTTAAGATACGGAATTCCTCCTTTCAGACTTCCACGCACATTCTTAGACAGAGAAATTGAAAATCTTAAAAACATGGGGGTAGAATTTAAAACAAACGTAATTGTAGGAAAATCAATCACCCTAAAACAATTAAAAGAAGACGGCTTTGATGCAATATTTATTTGTTCCGGTGCAGGACTTCCTAAAATGATGCACATTAAAGGCGAAAATTTAAACGGCGTGTATTCGGCGAATGAATTTTTAACAAGAGTTAATTTGATGGGTGCAGGTAGGCAAGATTCACCAACGCCGCTAAGAGTAGGTAAAAAAGCTGCAATAATCGGCGGAGGGAATGTTGCAATGGACGCAGCCAGAACTGCGGTGCGTGTTGGATTTGAAGAAGTTTCAATTATGTACAGAAGAACAGAAAAGGAACTTCCTGCACGTTTAGAAGAAATCAGACATGCAAAAGAAGAAGGTATTGTTTTTAAATTTTTACATTCCCCTGTTGAAATATTAGAAAAAGATGGTTATGTAGCAGGAATGAAATTTGAAAAAATGGAACTTGGAGAACCTGATGAATCAGGTCGTCGCCGTCCTGTCGGCACAGGAGAATTTGTCAATGAAAATGTTGATACCGTAATTGTTGCACTTGGAACGGATCCTAACCCTATTATTCAGCGTTCTGCGCAATATGACGGATTAAACATTGAAACAGACAGAAAAGGCTATATTACTGTTGATAGCGAAACACGTTCAACAAATATTGCTTGTGTCTATGCAGGCGGAGATGTTGCTCCTGTAAGAGAATCAAATGCCATAAATGCCATGGGCGCAGGGAAAAAAGCTGCAAAAGCAATAAATGAAATGCTTGCAAAATAATTATTAATAAGCAGATACTATTATCTTAGATTTTTGTCCTCCAACAACACGCATAATATCATCATGATATTTTGCAAATTGTTTCTGATTACAAATAACTTTCCCTGTAACAGACTTTAAATTTGGAGGGAATTTTGTTATTAAAGAATTGAAAAGCTTATTTTTACCGTATAATACAAAATTGCCATCTATAATCTGCACCGAATTAAGTAATTTATCTTCATTTATTCCAAACATAGAATATGGTGCGATATATCCGTGATTTAGGTCTAAATTATAAGACGGTTTATAATTTTTTATTTTTAAATTTCCGTTATTTAACAGGGTATAATCGACACCAAGAATTCCGAATATTGATTTTGAATCATTATCTTTTATTGCATGATATAACGTTTTACCTGTATAAAAATCTTTTTCATTAAGCTTTTCACTGATCATTATGGCCTGGGCTGCTTTAGGACCTTCATCCAAAATACCTGACTGAAATTTTAAGTTTGAAGATTCTATAAACTCCTTAATTTTACCTACCAAATTTAAAGGAACGATATTGTCATTTTCTTTCCCCTGAATTTGATCTATTTTTCCTTTTAAAGATGTCATTCCTACCATAGGTTCCCACATGTTAAAAGGTTTTGTTCTTTTTAAATAAATATAAAAATCCCCATCTGCCAGTGCATCAGCTGCTTTATCATCACTAGATCGCGTACACCAATTCTTGTTACTCAATATTTCAAGATTTTCTATGTTCGTTGTCCGATTTTTATAATCGTGCTTTATTGACGGAATTTTGACCCAAACCTCATCATTATTTGACAAACCCATTTTCATCAGTAAATTATCTCTTAATCTGTGAGTATAATATTCAATAAATGAAGGTTTTGCACATGTAACATTACGATCAATTGGCTCTATATCTTCATAACGGTTTATAGTTTTCAACAGTGCATCTTCGTTAAATGGCACAGGGATATGACGATTGTCAGCTTTTAATTCACTTGTTATAGCATGCCAAATAACAAATTTTAAAGAATTATTATTCTTTAATTTTTGTGCCAATTCGGGGTTAATTTTTTGTGCTTGCTCGGTATTTTCTAATACATTAATCCATTGATTAAGCCGCAAATTACGTGCAACATTGATTTTATCAACAGAATTTTCTCTTATATCCATAGGAATATAATTTTTCCATTTTATTTTTGTATAGTCAGTTTTTACAAAATTCTCGTATATATTTACTGATTTGAATAAATCACGCATTGTACTTTGAATTTTTGAAGCAGAGAGTATGCCGGAATTAACATTATAATTCTTATTGCCGGATAATATCTTTGCAGCTAAAAAGTCAAAAACCGTTTTATATTCAGAAGCCTGTGACATTCCGGTAAATGCGACACTATCACACGAACACTTATGCAATGCCGAAATATAATGCACATGCTTTGGGGAAGTATTTGAGTATATATTTTTTGTTTTGAAATCTGTATTAAAAATAGGCTGTATCATTGTATAAACCTTTTACCACATCACTATTCAATAAAATCCGAACAAAAAAAAATTTGCGATAAAATAAATAAATCATTCAATCATTTAACTAAATTATACCATTAAAGAAATTAATGTAACGAATATCAATCAATATATTTATATATTATATATATTATTTAAATGCTTATTATATATAAAACAGTGTTATTTAAGAATTGTTAACAACAATTAAAACAAAAAGGCAATTAATTCATACAGAAATACTTTATATAAATGTAAGGGAAATACAAAATTTCAATTCAGGGAAAAAGATAAATCAGATTAAATCAAATATATGTGAAAAGGATTTAAGAACAAAAACAAGTTTTTTATACTCTCTCTCTTAATATCCTCGTGTTTATTTAATGTTGCCAAGTAATATTTTGGCAACTTTTTCTTTTATATATTGACTTTTGGTAGTTTTAGTAATATGGCAATTTGCTCCTATTTTTAAATTTGCTCCAATTTTGCTCCACTAAAATAAAAAACACATGAAAAATATAAACAAATCTGCTCATATTATTTCATGTGTTTTCTTAATATTTCGTATTAAATTTAATGATAAAAAATTTATATAACAATTCGGATAAAAAATCAAGGCATTAAAAAGAGTGCGTATCCCTACGCACTCCCTTACGGTAGCCGATAGCACAAGAGAGGAAAAGAGGAACTATTTGACAAACAATTCTTTTTCTTCGGCTCTTCTTTTGACAAGTCCGGGCAATACCTTTTTATTTGCATATACCCATCTTTGAAACTGATTTGCAGCATCGTTATATTTACCTTGATTTAATAGTCGTAATAGTGTCGAACTATTAAAAGCACCATGCACTTGGTCTAACAATGGAGAAAGAAGAACCATTTTTTCTTCTTTTACCTCATTGACCTCAGTTGCAGTTCTGCCTCTTTCTGCGGTGTTCAAAATAACCGCAAATAAATCATTGTAGAAATGTTCTTTGATTGTTTCTTTGAGTTCATCGTTACTTTGTTTCAATTCCAAAATACGAGGATTAACCTCATAAACTGTTGATATTCCTCTGCCTTGGTCATCTTCAGGAACAATTTGTCCTGGGGCATCAACTGCAATTCCTTTTGCTTTGAGCAGCGATGCAGGTCCTTTATAAAGAGGAGATACAAGTTTTTTAATTGCTTTTGAATATCAGCGAGAGTTGGTGTTGCTATGGTTTTTTGTTCGGCTGTATCAGCCTTTGGCATACTTGGTGTAGAACACATAATCATTTCTCCTTATTGTTTAGTCATAAATATCGAACTCGGTATCGAGTTTAAAGTTTGAAAAATCCTCTCTGCCTCTATTTGAAATGAAATAGTGAGGATAAAAATAAATTCCGTAAATAGCCATCATTAAGGTATCTGAATAGTCAGGCGACTCATTTTGTTCTTTTCTGATTTCTTTTTTATCCATAATCAGAATTGAACCTGATTGAGGTCTATCTTTAAGAAACCAAACATCCACTTTTTTGATTTCTTTACCGCAGTTGCAAATCAATATCATTCTCTCTCCTTGTTTCAACACTACCTCGCCCCTTGAGGGAGAGGTCTGTTTTCAACTTGAACCGATAAGGTGAAAGTAAGAAAACAGGGTGAGGGGTGCAATTACGCATAGTTCACCTGTGTCCTTTGATTAGTAGTGACCCATACTCCCGTTGGTGTTTATCTAATCTGTATCACTGCACTCGCAGTAAACGAGCCTACACGGCAGACCTGAACGGTCAGACCGTTCCGCTCTCTGCTCGCTTGCTCTGTATTTTGAAATTTAAAACTTTTTTAATAAAAAATCTCGTTGATTGATTTATTGACTTTTTAAAAATTTGTTTCAAATGCTTGTCGTTCCTGATAAAAATTCATGTTTACATTTGTTTACATTTATTATTTTTTACTTGACATTGATTTTTGACTATTTGCTTATTTATGAATAAAAAAAGCGGCTTGTGAGCAGAGAGTGAACGGCAAGGCGATGAGCCTTGCTGTGCAACTCGTTTAATGCGAACAAACAAGAAAAGCGGCTGCATCGCTGCATACCGCTCTAAAAAAGAGTTTTTATAAACCTTTTTGTTTATCCTCTGTTATAAAAATAATTTATTATTTTTATTATTTTATTTTATTTAATTTTATTTAATTTTATTTTATAGTATTGCAAAAAAAAAATAATAGTATTACGCATTATTATACGTTCGTATTACTAACGTATAAATTTAGAAATACGAACGTATTACGAACGTATTTTTTATTTAATTCCCCATGAATACTTGTATAGGTACGTTAGTATTATCGGCAAATGGTTTATCTTTAATAGAATTAGAATAATTTTTTGATGCACTATTTATTGTTGCTTGCGTTTTTGCAACTGTGAAAGTAATTGTTTCATTCCTGCTTGTGATGGCTTTTCCCTCTGTTTGTCCACCCATGAGTTTACCTGTTATTGCTCTGCCATCAGAACACGTTAAATTAAATGTCCACATCGGCTGAACATATTTACTTGATTTACCGATACACAATGCACCGGTTTTATCGGACTTTACCTCAATAACTGCTCTGCCATACATGGGGTCATAATATGATTTTCCTGTAAATGTTTCATTGTAGTTATCATATTTCGCAGTAATATTTGATGTGCAACCTGAAGCTACAAACGGCATCAGTGCCAACATTCCTAAAATAAAAATTTTCTTTTTCATACTTTCTCCTTAATATTTATTCCACATTTGTTCATATTGATATAGTGAACTATTGCACTCTTTTAATTTTTTCTCAATATTTTTATTTTCTTCAACATTCATGGTTAACAAAATTGCTAAGAATATACAAATTGATAGAGAAAATAAAAATAAAATAAAATTAAAACTTTTATAATTTTTGAAAAATCTTATTACCAAACCTTTTAAACCGTTGATATTATCATCTAACTCAATAAATCCTGAAATAATCCAATATAAAACAAAATATGATATATACACGGCAATAATAGCTGTAACACCACAAACTGCTGCCAATAATAAAGAGTCGCCATGAGAATATAAACTCAGAAAACTGAACCCCCCAAAGCTTAATGCAAGTATTAAAAATATTCTATAAATGCCTTCTTTAATATTGATTTTCATAATACCTCTATTCTTCATCTGTTTTTACCTTAATGAAAGGAGTAACAATGACAATAAAAAATTTAACAAAAATTTTATATGCTTTGTTAGTTGTTTATAAAAAGACTGATGCTCTTGATATATTTAACAAACTTATAAAACACATTACTTTATAAGATTATTTTTTCTCAAAATATCTTCCACCATCTGAGTCAGGTTACCCTCAACCTGCTCAAATTTTGGTGCGTTGAACATTTCACCATTACCTGATACATACCAATTCATATTGACATTTGCTTTTTTATACAATTGAGTAAAAAGTTGCCATGATGGAGTACGTTCACCACGTTCATATCCTGTCAATGTGCTTGCTGACATTTCTAATTTTTCAGCGAACTTTGCAACGGATAAACCGAGAGCCTGCCTGATTTTCTTTAAATTTTCTGCATACATTACTACTCCTTTTGTATGAAGTTTTGTAAATTATACGCAATTGTATTTGACATATTTACTCAATTGTGTATAATTAAATTGTTAGTCAATCATTGATTTATTGATTGAATAATAACACAAAAACACGAAAGCGACAAAATTTGCCGTTTATTTCGTGCAGCGTGTGTTGCGTAGAGTGAGCGAAAGCGAAACTCGACCATCAGAGGACAAAAGCGAACGGCAACGCAAGTTTAGTGAGCGGCTTGTCCGAAGAGAGCAACATACAAGAGAATTTAATTTGTCTTGACCTGTTCGCAATAAACGGGTATCGGCTCCGCCTTTCACCCTCTGCTCACAGGTCGCAAAATAGGAGATTTGAACTAATGAGAGAACGCAAGACATCCACATCGGTGCAGTTTTCAGACAAGCAATTTTCACAACTTGAAACGATTGTCTATGAGCAAAAACTCAAATCAAATGCTGAGGCTGTCAGAATTGCGTGGGATTTTTATGTGAAACATCAATTCCCGAACCTGCTGAATATTTAGACAAAAAAGAAGAGCGTGTTTTGCGTAGAGTGATGAGCCACAGGCTCAAACTCGATAAAGTGAGGACAATAGCGAATGACAGCGATAGCAAAATGAGCGACTTGTCCGAGAGATAGCAAAACACAAGAAAGAGGATAACACAATGAGAAAAAATCATTTGAGAGCAAACGAGCAGAAGGTTATAGCGGCAGCGCACCTGTTTACTGCGAGTGCAGCGACAAGGCTTGTAGTATCAAACAAGCATCCGAAAAAAAACTTATTCAGCATCTTTTGGAAATGGCTGAATGAACCTCGCAAAGTTCCTTTTGTTTTAACTTACGAAGAAAAAAGAGAGAGTGTTATCAAATACTTGACTCTTAAATTTGCAGATTATCAACTCACAACTGGTGAGGTTGGTTTGTTCCCTTTATGTGAGGCAATCAATGAGGTTGAAAGATTAGAAAGAAACAACCAACTTGAAAAATATTACAACAAAATAAAGAGGAGAGCAAGCGAGCAGAGAGTGCAAGGCGAATGCCGATACTCGTTTAATGCGAGCGCTGCGAAAGGTAGAGGCTAATGACAAAGGTTTCAGAAATAGTTGAGCCATATTTTTCTCATGATATTGCATCACGTCAGGACAGGGATATTATTTTGCTGCTTGATGAGATGGGTTATGAGGGTTACGGTTTATTTTGGGCGGTGGTTGAATTTATGCACCGCAACAAATTGAGAGTCGGTGAAGAAAGATTGATTGCCGGAAAAGATTATGCTGAAAAAGTTACTCACATACTCAATGATTTTGAACTTTTCAGAATAGAGGATGGAGAATATATTTCTGATAGAATACTCCGCAATATCAACAAGCAAACTGAAAAATCAAAAAAAGCATCTGCCGCAATAAATGCTCTAAATATTCATCTGACAAATTTATTTCAAACAGTTTATAAAACAGAACT
>ERZ842401.2604-NODE-2604-length-23911-cov-7.493461_pt1 | contig 23911 bp, 25 predicted proteins | sample MGYA00521270_ERZ842401 | MGnify/ENA primary metagenome ERZ842401 (study PRJEB31892, sample SAMEA3878208) | bioreactor metagenome | biome: Moose rumen | place: Sweden | collected 2011-10 | study: EMG produced TPA metagenomics assembly of the PRJEB12797 data set... | reverse complement strand
TCCCGGTCCGTCAGGGTGCGGAGGTTTTCCAATTCGTCGACGAGCCTCTTGTAGACCGCCATCTGTTCTGGTGTAAGAATGATTTCTGTCATTAGAATGAAGTATTTGGTAATTATACTGCATTCTTCACCGTGAAGAATGCCCGGCTCACCATGAGCGATGAACCGAGCAGCAATAATAAGGGAAATAATCCCTTGCAAAGACAAAAAACAGAAATTGTTTTTTTTACGAGAGGAAAAAACAGAAAAATTTATCCTTCGCTGAGAATGAGCCGGAGCTGCTTCAGAGCCGAGTACATATGATTCTCGACTGTTGAAAGGGAAAGGCCGAGACGGCGGGCGATTTCTTTGTTGGGGACATCATCGATATAGCTCATGCGAAAGACCTCTTGTACCCTTGGAGAGAGAGTGGAGATTGCGGCTTCAAGCTTATTGTGAAGATCCCGACGGAAGATACTGATAATCACTGGATTAGTGTCCGGAGAATAGTAGCTTGACATTATTTCGGCGATGCACTCATCATAGAAAGAGCTAGCGACTCTGACCCGCTTCAGATAGTTCTGGCAGCGGTTATAAACGGAACGGATAAGGTAGCCTGAAAGGCTTCCGTCATCTTTCAACGTCTTCCGGTGTTCCCAAACGCTAAAAAGTACATCCTGAACCACATCCTCCGCCCATGAATCCCTTACGAAAAGATGAGCATAAGAGATTAAAGCTACATAATGGTCAAGACAGAACTCGTTAAAAGCGTCCCTGTCTCCCCTTCGGATTGCCGCTATGTACTCAGACTCTGTCATTATAATTTAAAATCCACAAGTATTGGATAGTGATCGGAAGGTGTATAAAAATTGGATATACCGGTATGGGCAACCGAACACCATAGGTTATAGATAATTTCCGCATGCACTACTCTGTCATACATCGCAGGCGAAGCATACATAAAGTCGTATCTTGGAGGGTCGCCATCGGCCGCCCATGTCCTCGTTTTGAAAAATCTGCCAGGATTTTGGAGTCCAATAATGTCCTTGTAATCAGTATTATTCAGGATGTAGTCATGACTACTGAGCCTTGGATCTGAAGACGAGAATTTATAGTACCAGTTGTCAAGACGGGAGCGGGTATTAAAATCTCCCATCATCAGCCAATTTTCTTCTCCCTTGAACTGTGGATCCTGATAAGTATGCTGACATATATAGGTTATCTCCTTCTCTCTCTGGATGTTTCCTTCCCCGGCATTAGAGCTTTCTGTTGTCTTTTTGGACACATATTTAGCATAATAGCTATAAGCATGAGGCCAAAGATGGAGCGTAACGAAATTGATATTTTTCCCACCCACATTTATCCGCTGGAGCGCCGCTCCATGGGCGACGGGATAATAGTCAGGTCCCATCTTGGCGTGATTGAACCCTTCCGGCAGAGGTATCAGCGAGGGATCGGTCTCAGTTATCTTAAGAATCGTTTCTATCGGATACTTGGAAGTAATCACCTGGGGGTAATAGTCATTGGCATAGAGCCTATATCCGCCTATAGCAGTATAATCATGACCATAGGATTTTGCAAAATCATCCCAGCCATCAGGGAAATAACGGTCCTTCGCCGCCATCATAGAGGAAGTGCCTGATTTATAGATACTTTGAGCCTCGCACCAGATGCATACATCGGGATCATACTTCTTCACGAAATCCCTGAAATTGGAGAACTCGTAGTCTTGGTCGTACCACATCCCATTCTGGATATTCCAGTAAAGAACACTGATCAGACCTGGCTCTTTCCCTGCTCCCGACTGCGACTCCTCCTGCCCGGCGCCGGATGTCGTTTTCTGTTCCTTCGGAGTAGGAATATCCCGCTTCTCCTCCGAGCAGCAGCAAAAAAACGCCACCAGCAGCACCAGCGCACATGAGCGTAAAGATGGTTTTATTGCCAAAAGGGCTATCATCAGTCTTATGTTACAACTTTGCAAAAATAATAGCTTTTATTTGCTTTCCAAAATCGTTTTTACCGTGAGACAGAAACACTTGATAGACAGTTCTTTATATGATTTAATATAGTTCTGACCGCAACTTTAAAAGCTCTAATCAATTGAATGACAGCCGTTTCCAGATCACGCTCAAAATCGCTATTAAGTGGTGGTGAAATAATAACCAGCATCACTTTCATCGCCTGTGCCACCCTCGGCATCATAAGAGGGAGGGGCCCTTTAGGGAGGGGTCGCCCAAAGGGCGACGGCAGGGAAAGTGATGTAGGTTATTATTTCATTATTCCTTAGAGGTTTCGGCTGAAGAAAGCAAATTTCCGCATGGGGGCTTACGTGTCCAAGGCGTTTCGAAACTATTTATTTATATACTGAATACATCAAAGAAATGGACTATAACAAGCAGTGGATGCTCGAGAATCTGGGATCGGATGGGGCGGACGAGGTTTTCGAAGACCTCTTCCATTCGGCTCCGAAGATAGATGACGAGAGCGGCCGGGATCAGGCGATAAAGCTTATAGGAGAAATAATTTCAGATGCTGACAGTCGAAACCGAGGCGTTTCTCCGCTCGTGGCGGCTCTTCTTTCGACTGCGCTGGCATGTCTTGCTGTCCTGAGTGTTTTTCTATGGAGAGAAAACAGAGCCCCGGTACAGAGGTGGAGCGCCGAATATGCCGCTTATGGCCAGACTAAGCGTGTAACCCTTCCGGATGATAGCAAAATATGGATTCGAAACGAGAGCAAGCTCGTCTATCCGGACAAATTCGCAAAGAATGAAAGAACAATTTTTGCTGATGGTGAGCTTTATGCGGAAGTCAGCGCAGACAAAGACCATCCTTTCATAATCGACACGGAAGGTGCCAAGATCAAGGTGCTCGGGACACGTTTCAATCTTTCCTCTTATGAGGACAACGGCAAAGTCTCATTGACCCTTCTTGCAGGAAAGGTCGATATGGAAATTCCTCTTTCGGAGAAGAATCTCTATTTCTCGCTTGTCCCCGGAGACCAGATCAAGGTGGACAGGAATACGGGCGAGTACTCGCAGTCAAGGATAGATGTGTCATCGTTCGAGCTATGGAAAGATGCCAGGAAACTCTATTTCTTCGATGTGTCACTGAAGGATATAGTACTTGAGTTGCAAGAAGCCTTTGATACACCTATTATTGTGAAAGACAGTCGTTTACTCTCTACAAGGTATCTTGCTTCGTTTGTCAATAACGAATCTCTCGAAGATATTCTTGATGCGCTCAACTGCGACGGTAAGATGAAGATAACCAAGAAAGACAAAACATATTTTATTTATCCAAATCATTAACAGCACTGATAGATTATGCAAAAAACACAGAAACTGGGCGGAATGGCCAGGTTTGTTGTGCTCGCATTGGCAGCCTTGTGTCTCGCTCTTCCTTTGCGGGCGCAGGGCGTGACCGTAAACCTTCGTCAGGTACCGGTCCAGAAAGCCATCGAGTACTTGCAGCGCGAGTATGGATATTCCTTCTCTCTGAAGACGGACGACGTGGACGTATCCCGCGAAGTTACATTGGTAGCAACGGACGCGGATATTAAATCAGTCCTTACACAACTCTTCGCGGGACAGGATGTCACCTTCAATGTCAACAAGAAGATGGTGACTGTCAGCTTGGCTGCGCGTGCGGAAAAGAAGCCCGTGCAGCAGGCTCAGGAGCGGGTCTGGATCATCGGAGGCAAGGTCTTTGACGAGAACGATGATCCTATGGTAGGAGCCTTTATCCGTGAAAAAGGATATGAAGGCAGAGGAACAATGACAGACCAGAGCGGATCCTTCTCTCTCCGTCTCTCGGGAGCATCTCCTGTCCTCGTGGCTTCATTCATCGGATACGAGGATTTTGAGATACCTGTCTCCAAGGGTCAGAGCGCCATTAAAATCAAGATGCGGCCCTTGACGAACTTCCTTGAAGAAGCCGTTGTAGTCGGTTACGGTTCGCTGACACAGAAGAACGTGACCTCGGCTATCGGTAAGTATAAACCCGACGAGCTTGACCGAAGGCCGGTGCTCAGCCCGGATCAGTACATTCAGGGCCACCTTGCCGGAGTGAACATAACCACAACTTCCGGTGTTCCCGATGCTGCAACAAGGGTCAGTATCCGCGGTATAGGCTCCATTAGCGCAGGAAACGAGCCTCTCTGGGTTGTCGACGGGATTCCTATCACCGGCACCTCGGGAGATGCAGGAGCCGGCATGGGAGCGACGACCACATCCAACGGTCTTATCAATATCAATCCCAACGACATAGAGTCTATTGAAGTTCTCAAGGATGCGGCCTCAGCGGCAATCTATGGATCGAGGGCGACCAACGGTGTCATTATCGTGACCACCAAGAAGGGAAAGAAAGGCGCCGCGAGAGTTGATGTCAATTCTTCAGTCAGTTTCGGAGAAGCTCAGCGGCTTGACCGTCTTGAACTTGCCGATGCCAACTTGTTCATAGAGATGCTCAATGAGGCTGTCGACAATTACAATATCCAAAACGGAACAACAGTGGCAAGGTTCTCCAACCCCGCCCCCGGCGTCGCTTCCCACAACTGGGAAAAGGATGTGGTCAGGACAGCGGTTTCTCACAATACATCTGTCTCTGTTACAGGTGGTTCCGACGAAATGCTCTATTATATTTCCGGAGGATACAAGCACACCGAAGGTGTCATCAAGACTAACGATGTCGACCAGTATTTTATGAAAGTGAATCTGAGCGGCAATGTCAAGCCGTGGCTCGGTATCGGAATCAATTCCCAGCTCAGTTACACGGACAACAGCCGCGTCGTTACAGGATATTCTGGCTACAATGTGATTAAAATGGCCATGGAACAGTATCCCTGGCAGCTCCCGAAACTTCCAAATGGAGAGTGGGCCACTCATGACGACATCCTCATCCAGAATAATCCTGTCCAGGCTCTTAACGAGCAGGATCTATGGGTCAAGACCTTCAGGACCATTTCGAATGCCTATGTGGATATTCATCCTGTCAATGGTCTGAATTTCAAGAGTTCACTCGGTGTGGATTATAAGTTCATAGAAGAGCATCTCTACTATACCAATAAGAACTATCAGTCCAAACCGACAGACGAAAATCCTAACGGCGGAGTACTCAAGGATGCAAGAAAGTCCCGCCCGACCGTCCTTTGGGAGAACACCCTGACATACAAGACAGATATAGGCCAGAATGGCCTGAATCTAAATGCTATGCTCGGTCATTCTTATCAGTATGACCAGAACGATGTTGCCTTGCAGACGGGTATGTCATTCCCTTCGCCGTCTCTCGATGTCAATTCGGTAGCATCCGTGTTCAAAGATATTTCAACGTCATTATCAGAATACGCGATGACTTCCTTTTTCGGGAGAGCTGTTCTTAACTGGAAAGACAGGTATGTTATCAATGGAACTCTTCGTACTGATGGATCTTCGAAGTTCTCTCCGAAACACAGGTGGGGATTCTTCCCGTCCGCAAGTTTCGGCTGGAACATTAACGAAGAGCCATGGTGGCCTTCCAAGTCCACCACATCCAAGCTTCGTCTGAGCTGGGGAAAGACCGGGAACCAAGGGTCAATCGGAAGCTATGCTTATCAGGCCCTCGCTTCGGCCGGCTACAACTATAACGGGCATAACGGTTTCATGCTCACGACTCTTGGCAACGAAGATCTCATGTGGGAGACTGCGACGCAGACAGACCTCGGAGTCGATCTGAGCTTTTTCAATGGTGCCCTTTCGCTGACCGCAGACGTGTTCAAGAAAGACACTGACAACCTTCTCTACAATATGCCGACGATGGCAACTACCGGATTCACGACCTATATGTGCAACATAGGAGCGATGAGTAACAAGGGCCTTGAATTGACGCTGAACAGCCATCTCGGGACAGGAGATTTCCGCTGGAGCGGCAATTTCAACATCTCTTTTGTCAGGAATAAGCTCACGAAACTCCTCGACAACGATGATGCTATCAGCACCGGTCAGGTCAATGGCCTGAAGGTAGGAGAAGAGGTTGGCGCATTCTATATGATAAAATTCCTCGGTATCTATCAATCAGATGATGAAGTGCCTGAAAATCTGTATAATAAGTACGGAGTGAGGGCGGGTGACTGCATCTATGATGACTACAACTCCGACAATGACATCACCGCTGAGGACAAGCAGTTCGTGGGCAGTCCGAACCCTGATTTCTCCGGCGGTTTCGGAAGCATCTTCTCATGGAAGAATTTCGATCTCAATGTGATGTTTACTTATTCCTACGGCAACGAACTCTGCGAGTTCCTTACCGGCGGTCTCCGTCTTGGTAATGGTACATGGCCGGCTCTCCGCTCGGCAGTCGAAGCCCGTTGGACCGGTCCCGGGACAACAAATTCCTCACCTCGCGCCATCTACGGAAATACCTGGAACAGTACGAGGTTCTATAACAGCCGCTTCGTCTATGACGCTTCGTATCTGCGATGCAGGAATCTCTCTCTCGGGTATACATTCCCTTATAAGGTGACTGACATCCTGCGTCTGCAATCCCTGAAAATCTATGCGCAGGTTGACAACCTGTTTCTCCTGACAAGGTGGCCCTATCTAGACCCGGAGGTATCCTCATACAGCGGAGCTACCAACTTCGGATCCGACTGGATGAGCATAGGCCAGCCAAGGACAGTCTCTTTAGGTATCAACGTTAAATTTTAGGACTCATGAAAAGATCAATAATTACTATTCTTGCCATCGCGGTCCTCTCGACTTCCTGCCTGAAACTGGATTTCTATCCGCATAATGCCCTTTCCCGTTATGATATCGGGGAAGATGACATAGAGCTGATGTGGTATGGATTATACAACTGCAGCCAGTACAAGCCGGGGACAGACGGATACTATTACTGCGACATAATCGGCGGCGACGTCGTCCGGGTCGGAGGTTCTTCTGCAGGTCTTACGCCTCAGCTCATGATAAAAGACCTTGTCCATCCGGGCAGCGGCTTTGTCAACAGCCCGTGGACGAACTATTATGCCTGGCTATACCAGGTCAACTGCTTTATCGCCTCCGCTGAGAAACTCGGTTCCGGCCCCGACGTAGACCGCTATCTTGGAACCGGATATTTCTTCAGGGGGCTGATATACTACAATCTTGTGACAAAATGGCGTGAGGTGCCTGTGCTTAGGGAGCCGACGAATGATCCTGTCGCCAAGTCCTCGGAATCAGACTGTTGGGCTTTTGTGGAGGAGAATCTCAAGGATGCCGTCTCGCTCCTAGGCGATTATGGCGGAGATAATACTTATCTTTCCAGGCAGGCTGCCCAGGCGCTTCTTGCAAGGACATATCTTGCCGAGGGTAAATACAAGGAGGCTGCCGAGACCGCTGAAGCTGTCATTACTTCCGGTTATTTCGCTCTTGATACATATAAGAATATCTGGAACGAAACATCAAACCGCGAGGTCATCTTCGCCTATGCAAACATAAGTGCGGACGAGAACGGAGTGATTATGAGCAATGTGTTCAGGGGTGCTCCTACTTATGTGCCTACTACAGATTTTGAAAGCCAGGTAACCACTTCCGATGAAAGATATCCTTTCCTTGCTTATGCCGACGGTCAGTATGTCACTGCCAATAAGTACAATACGTATGGAGGATATGATCCGATCGTAATTGCCAGACTCTCAGAGATGTATCTCATAAGTGCAGAGGGAAGGGGCCGTACGGACGGGCTTTCCCGCCTCAATGACTTAAGGACCTTCAGGGGGCTTTCCGCCTATGACGGTTTCTCTTCTGACGAAGCGTTTCTCGATGCTATTCTTGCCGAGCGCAGGGTAGAGCTCATTCAGGAGGGTTTCCGCTGGTTTGACCTTGTCAGGACAGGGAAATATACCTCTACGCTCGGTCTTGGTGAGCAGTACTGCGTGCTGCCTGTTCCTGAAACCCAGATTGAAAGGAGCAAAGGCGTCCTGGTTCAGAACCCTCTTTGGGTCGTTTCCAACGAACAAAACCAATGAAATCTATGAAATACAAGTATATCAATATTTTAGCGATCTGCTCAGCGCTGCTGTTCGTTTCGTTTTCCTGCACAAAGGACAACCAGCCTGAAGACAAATACTACGCTCCGGTATCCGAGACCGGAAAGAAAGTGTATGCTGCGGATCTGGTCAACAGGATCTATACTGATACGACATTCCTTGTCGCTCCCGGAGTGGAGGAGACGGATGTACATTTCCAGACAATGAACGGCTGGATTGTCCGTGCTTATATTATCAAGGCCGACACCCGTACTCCCGGCCTCCAGCTCAGAGTCTGTGTGCCTGGCGGAGTGGAGGAATACTATCAGGGGAGGCAGAAGCTCACGGGGATGGCGGATGTCTATGATGCCCCCGGAAGCAGGGTTGTTGCAATGATTAACGGAGATTTCTGGGACACCGGAATTCTCGTCCCCCGAGGCCCTATCCACAGTAATGGGCACATCATAAATCAAGTGTTCAATTACTCAGAACGCGTTCCTCAGCAGGCTCTCAGTTATTTTGCCGTGACTGACACCGGGACGATGACTGTGGATTTCAAAGATTCATATTATTCAGTCCAGAGTACTCTTAAAGAGGTTACCGGGGCTGGAGTCGTTCTTGTCAAGGACGGTTCTATCCCCAAGATAGACAATAAGTGGACAGCCCGGGATCCCCGTACATCTATCGGATATGACAAAGAAGGTAATGTGTACTTCCTCGTAGCAGACGGAAGACAGGATTTCCTCTCTTATGGGCTCACTTATGCAGAAATGTCTTCTATCTTTGTATCACTTGGATGCGAAGGCGCGGCTAATCTCGACGGAGGCGGTTCTGCCGAGATGATGATACGCCATCCTATAGCGAGGACATGGCAGGTCCGTAATTCGCCCTCAGACGGCACAGAAAGGGCTGTTTTCAACGGATGGATGATAACAGTCGACGAACCTTAAAAGAAATAATGCGATGAAAAAATATATTATTCTTTTGATGGCTGCTCTCGCGTTTGCGGGTTGTAACACCACCGGAGAGAAAGCAGAAGAGGGGAAAGATACGGCCCTGCGCCTTATTTCCATTGTCCCTCCTGCAGGCGAAGCTGGCAGCCAAGCAATTGTGTCCGGTATTAATTTCGCCGAAGAGGTAGAAGTTATGATCGGGGAGGCAAAGGCCGAAATAGTATCAATGACCGCCAACCGTATTCATATTACTGTTCCTCCCAATGAACTTGGGACATATCCGGTCATTTTGAAAAAGGGGAGTGAGACTGCGGAAGGAACTGATTATACGTATGTTGAGGCAGGGAGCGTGAAGATGGCAGTTTCCAATATCGTCCCCGACGCAGGTTTTGCCGGCGACGAGGTCGTCATCTACGGGCAAGGATTCGGTGACAATCCTTCCGACTTGAAAGTACTGTTCGACAATACTGAGGTCTCTGTACTCTCGGCGACAAGGAATATTATCCATGTTAAAGTCCCCGAGCATGCAGAGGGCAATGCTTTTGTGACCGTGAAGAATTCAAAAGAGATGGCAGGAACTCTGAGATTCAATTACAAGCACCAGCCTGTCTTTCATGTGGAAAGCATAGCTCCGGTTTCGGGGAAACCCGGTTCGACAGCAGTTATTTCCGGAGAGCTTTTCAGCGAGGTCCCTGAGGAGAATGTAGTCATGGTTGGCGACGAAGCGGCAAAAGTCATCTCGGCGACAAGCGAAAAACTTACCATTGAACTTCCCAAGAACGCCGAGGGTCTTTATGAGATTACGGTGACTGTCAGGGGAGTCAAGGCTCCGGGACAGATCTCCTTTACATATCTCCCCAAGGCATGGATTATCAATTATTTCGTCGGGAACGGAGCTAATGCAGCCGTTAAGGATGGTATCGGTGATGCTGCAAGTGTCCACTGCGTTCAGGATATGAATATGGGCCCTGATGGTAAGCTTTGGCTCACCTGCCGCGGAAAGTCGACGATTATGACCGCAGACATCACGACGAAGGAGGTTAAGATCCTTGTCACCGACACAAAAGTGCTTAACAACTGTTGGCAGGGAACCTTCGACAATAAGGGCGTCTATTATGTGGCTGCAAAGGCAGCAAACGCCCTTGCTACAGTTACCAAAGAAGGAATCGCAATGCCGTATGCTGTTACCAATCCTGACGGGACGGCATTCAAGACGACAGGCCCTATGGATATTGCTTTCGACGCTGCCGGTGCAATGTATGTCGCTCTTAGAGACACCTATGCTTATACTGGCGCCGCTCAGAAGGGAGCTATAATAAAGGTCGTCGGCGGAGTTGTCCAGGCTGTCTGGGAGGCTTTCAATATCGGCACTCTTCAGATGGGTCCTGACGGATACCTCTACTGGGGCAGGGACGGTGCTTCTGCCGGCTTCATGTACCTTTACAGAACGAATCCTGCCGATGGTACCACAGAGAAGATTATCGGCACAGGAGTCGCTCCGACGGTGGATACATTCACAAACGGTGAGGCCGGAAAGCCGCTGACTGCTACGGTCAGCATAATAAGGGATATCTTCTTCTGCAGCGACGGTACGATGCTGTTTACCGAGCAGAATACCGCTACTCTTCGCAGGCTGGTTCCTCAAAACGGAGATTACACAAAAGGCACGGTTTCTACTATCTGCGGTATCCCTTGCACTTATTCAGGCACGGCGGCAACATCGTATCGAGATGGAGATTTCGCCCTCGCTTCCAAGCTCAGTCAATATGTCTACAGTATCTGGGCCCCGGATGATATGAGCGCTATCTATCTTGCCGACGGCTTCAGTTTCCGTGTCATCAAACTAACACCGGAGGATTAGTACAATGAAAAGATTTTTATTACCAATAATAGTATTGGCTCTTGCAGCTGTGGGATGTACAGAAGACAAGTATGTAGCGTCAGTTGATGACCTTCTTCTTGTCAGGCTTGATCCTGATAGCGGATATGAGGGAGATATTGTCAATGTGCTCGGCCGCAACTTCAGCTCTTCCTTTGGAGAGAACAAGGTGACTGTCGGCGGCAAGGAAGCTAAGATAATAGAGTTTACGAAGGATCAGATTACCGTCATAGTTCCTGAGAACGAGCTGGGGACGTACCCGGTTGAAGTGACCACCCCTAAGGGGACAATCTCCTCTGAATCTGTTAAATTCACATATAAGAAGCGTCCGGAGAAGATGTACACCGTGACGACTGTGGCAGGTAACGGGTCTAATTCCCTGAAGGATGACATCGGTACTTCAGCTTCTATAGGCCAGATCGAAGGTCTTTCTTTCGCCCCGGACGGGACACTTTGGTTCTGTCAGAGAAGTGCAGGTAATGGGATCAGGACGTTCAACCCTTCTACCAAAATGGTAAAGACTGTCGCATCGCCGGTTCCGCTTCCTTGGGGAGGAGATTTCGACGCTGCCGGTAATTTCTTCTATGCTCAGAAGGATGCCAAAGCCATAGGGAAGATTGAGGTCGGGACGGGCGCCGCTTCCGTTTTTGAGACGGATGCGCAGATGAATGCTACCATGTATGTCAAAATCGACTCTAAGGGCGACATGTGGATTGCGAGTCGGGGAAATAACACAGTCTATCGCGTCCATGGAAGCTCAGTCGCAGAGCAATATACCGGAGAAAAGTATTTCCCTGCATCACTTGCGATTGATTCTAAGGACAGGGTATTCTTCGGCAGTACTCAGCTGAGAGGCATCTTTATGATTTCAGGAGGAGAGGTGACGAAGATCGCAGGAAGCGGACAGAAGCCTACCAAGGATAATTTCATGGATTCTCTGACGGGCAATCCGCTGGATCTTAATGTCGGATATGTCGGAGGTATTGACTTCGGCCCTGACGGGACGCTCTATTATACCGATTACCTTACGTTTACAGTCATGCAGGTTGTTCCTGACGGAGATGATTACTCGAAGGGTAAGGTTTCAATAGTGGCCGGGTTGCCGTTCACCAATGCAATTACCAACGGCACAACTGACAAGGCTTCGTTCAAGTATCCTTCCGGAATAGCGGTTTCTCCTGATGGAAAGAAAATATATGTAAGTGAACCCACAGGATATGTACTTAGGGTGATTGATTTGAGTTGATGCCGTCAAGTGTACGACCGCAAACTCATACAAGGTCTCGTAAAGGGAGATAAGGAGAGTTACAGGGAATTCATCGATTCCAATTACTCTCTTTATCTCTCCTTTGCTTGCGCTATTGTAAATGACAGGGAAGCGGCAAAAGACATTCTCCAGAATGTGCTCCTGAAACTGTACCTTCACAGAAAGGAGATAGATGCCGACCGGAATCTGCATGCCTTTATGCTGAAATCAATTCGCCTAGAGGCATTGAACTATCTCAGGCTCGGTTTCAACTCAAAGCGAGGCGGACCTGTCACCGAAGATATTTCTTCGAAGGATCCTTATTCCGGACTTTACTATGATGAAATGTTCGACAGGCTTGGCTCTATAGTAAAAGAAATGCCATCGGTACGGCGAACAGTCTTCACAATGAGCCGTTTCGCAGGTAAGAGTAACCGGGAAATCGCAGAGGCTCTCGGAATTTCCGTCAGGACAGTGGAAAAGCATATTGAACTCGCCCTGAAGCATATCCGCAACGCCTTTTAACTGGGAATCAGCTCTCGGAGATCGGAGAATATATGATAAAAGTTTCCCTAAAGCCCTTGAAAATCAAAAAAATAATCGTATCTTTGCGGTCCGCAAAACTATGCGGACTTATTTAATATATTAATTAACAATTAGTTACCAAACCAATGCCTGGATTAATTGGAAAGAAAGTCGGAATGATTTCCGTCTTCGGTGCTGATGGAAAGAATATTCCATGCACCGTAGTTGAGGCTGGTCCATGTGTTGTCACGCAGGTTCGTACGGTAGAAAAAGATGGTTATGCCGCCGTTCAGCTTGCCTATGACGAAAAGAAAGAGAAACACACCAGCGCGGCTCTTAAGGGCCATTTCGAAAAGGCAGGAACCACTCCCAAGAAGAAGCTCGTCGAGTTTGAGGCGGACTTTGAGGGAGATCTTAAACTGGGCGACGTTGTAACTGTTGCTGATGTCTTTACCGAATCAGTGAAGTTTGTCGATGTCGTCGGTACCTCTAAAGGAAAGGGTTTCCAGGGTGTTGTCAAGCGTCACGGTTTCGCCGGAGTCGGCGGTACCACTCACGGCCAGCACAACCGTCTGCGTCACCCCGGTTCCATGGGAGCGTCTTCATGGCCTTCACGCGTATTCCCCGGAATGCGTATGGCAGGTCACATGGGTAACGAGAGGGTGAAGGTATTCAACCTCGAGGTTATCAAGACCATCCCTGAGAACAATCTTCTCGTTATCAAGGGTTCCGTTCCCGGAGCCAAAGGTTCTTATTTAATTTTGGAGGCTTAATTATGGAATTGTCAGTATACAAAATTGACGGAACCGAATCCGGAAAGAAGGTCGTTCTTGATGAGAAAGTGTTCGGAATCGAACCTAACGATCATGCAATTTATCTCGATGTAGTCCAGTACCTCGCAAATCAGCGTCAGGGTACCGCCAGGGCCAAGGAAAGAAGCGAAGTTGCCTATTCGACAAAGAAGCTCGGTCGCCAGAAAGGCGGCGGTGGAGCACGTCATGGATCGCTCAAGGCAGGTATATTTGTAGGCGGTGGCAAGATCCACGGACCCAAGCCTCGTGAGTACAACTCCAAGCTCAACAAGAAAGTCAAGCAGCTTGCTCGCCATTCGGCTCTTTCTTACAAGGCAGCAGAAGGCAAGATCACCCTTGTGGAGCCGTTCGCTATGGAGGCCCCCAAGACGAAGGAATTCAAGAACATCCTCGCCAATATTAAGGCCGGAGACCGCAAGGTCCTCTTCGTTCTCCCTTCGAATTCGGACAATATCTATCTTTCATCACGTAATCTTCCTGAGGTGAAGGTCATCACTGTTGACGAGATCAACACTTACGTTATCATGAATGCACACTCTCTCGTGCTCGTTGACGGCGTACAGGACATCCTCTCTTCAAGGGTAAAGTAAAGGAGAACGCGAAATGGGAATTTTAATTAAGCCAATCGTTACTGAAAAGGTGGTCGCAGAGGGCGAGAAACTCAATCGTTACGGTTTCATCGTCGACCGCAAGGCCAACAAACTTCAGATAAAGGACGCAGTCGAGAAGATGTACAATGTTACAGTTGCTGACGTCAATACTCTTAACTACCACGGAAAGAGGAAATCCCGTTATACTAAGTCGGGACTTCTCACAGGCCGTACAAATCACTTCAAGAAGGCATATGTTACTCTTGAGGGCGACGACAAGATCGACTTCTATGCAAATATCTAAGGAGGACTGAATCATGGCAATCAAGAAATACAAACCGGTTACCCCTGGCCAGCGCAATAAGGCCATCAGCTCCTTCGAAGAGCTTACGACTGATAAGCCGTACAAGAAACTCCTTGCTCCTCTCAAGTCTACCGGTGGTCGCAATAATACCGGTCAGATGACTGTTCGCTATCGTGGCGGCGGTCACAAGAGGATGTACCGTATCATTGACTTCCTCCGCAACAAGGATGGTGTCAAGGCTACCGTACAGACTATCGAGTATGATCCGAACCGCAGCGCCCGTATCGCTCTCGTCCAGTATGAGGACGGAGAGAAGAGATATATTCTCGCTCCCAACGGACTCAAGGTCGGTCAGATTGTCGAATCCGGTGCTTCGGTAGCTCCCGATCTCGGCAACACCCTCCCTCTTAGCAGTATTCCGGTCGGAACACTTGTTCATGCAATCGAGCTCCGTCCCGGTCAGGGTGCCGCAATGGCCCGCTCAGCCGGAACATATGCTCAGCTCGCAGCACGCGAAGGCAAGTATGCAATCCTTCGTCTCCCTTCGGGTGAGACCCGTATGGTCCCTGTTACCTGCCGCGCCACTGTTGGAACTGTTTCCAACCCTGATCACAACCTCGAATCCTTCGGTAAGGCTGGCCGCAGCCGCTGGCTCGGTCGCAGGCCTCACAACAGAGGTGTTGTCATGAACCCTCACGATCACCCGATGGGCGGTGGTGAAGGACGTGCTTCCGGTGGACATCCAAGGTCTCGCAAGGGTCTCCCTGCAAAGGGTTACAAGACTCGCAATCCTAAGGCTGTCTCCAACAAGTTCATCATTGAAAGAAGAAAGAAATAAACGGAATAAAACTTAAGAGATTATGAGTCGTTCACTTAAAAAAGGACCGTACATTCAGGAAGCCCTTGAAAACAGGATTCTTGCAATGAATGACGGCAGCAAGAAGAAAGAGGTAGTCAAGACCTGGTCCCGTGCCAGCATGATTTCCCCTGATTTTGTCGGCCATACGATCGCAGTTCATAATGGAAATAAGTTCATTCCCGTTTATGTAACTGAGAACATGGTCGGTCATAAACTTGGCGAGTTCGCTCCTACGAGGAACTTCAGAGGCCACTCTGGCAATAATAAGAAGTAATGTTTAAAGAGAATTGACATTATGGGAAAGAGAAAAAGACTTATGGCCGAGAGGCAGAAAGAGGCTAAGAAGCAGACCGCTATAACCAAACTCAATAATGTTCCTACATCCCCTCGCAAGATGAGGCTTGTCGCCGACACAGTAAGGGGAGAGGAAGTCAATCATGCTCTTGATCTTCTCAAGTTCTCCAAGAGGGAAGCTTCAATCCGTCTTGAGAAAGCTCTCCGCAGCGCGGTAGCGGCATGGGAAGCCAAGAATCCCGAACAGACATCCGAGCTCGAGCAGGGTAATGTCTTCGTCAAGACCATCATGGTCGGCGAAGGTCGCACCCTCAAGCGTATCCGTCCTTGCCCTCAGGGCCGTGCTGGACGTATTCGCAAGCGTTCGAATCACGTCACAATCGTTCTCGATGTAAAGAAACCAGCAACAGTGGAGGAATAATACTATGGGACAGAAAACAAACCCTATTAGCAACAGAATCGGTATCACCCGTGGTTGGGACTCCAATTGGTGTGGTGGCAATTATCCTGAGAAGATCGCCGAGGATTACGAGATCCGCAAGTATCTCCAGAACCGTCTTGCTAAGGCAAGCCTTTCCAGGATTATCATCGAGCGTACCCTTAAGCTCATCACTGTGACTATCCATGCAGCCCGTCCGGGTGTTATCATAGGAAAAGGCGGCCAGGAGGTTGACAAACTCAAGGAAGAGCTCAAGAAGGTCACGAAGAAGGACGTACAGATCAATATCTTCGAGGTCAAGAGACCTGAGGTCGACGCTACAATTGTAGCTGACAGCATCGCTCGTCAGATTGAAGGCCGTGTCTCCTACAGACGCGCCATCAAGATGGCCATCGCAACAGCGATGAGGGTAGGTGCAGAAGGCATCAAGGTCCAGATCAGCGGCCGTGTCGGCGGAGCTGAAATGGCTCGTAGCGAGATGTTCAAAGAGGGTCGTACACCTCTCCACACCTTCCGTGCAGATATCGACTATGCTCTTGCAGTAGCAAACACAAAAGTCGGTACCCTTGGCATCAAGGTATGGATTTGCAACGGAGAGAAGTACGGTAAGCAGGATCTTTCTCCTAACGCAGGCTTCGCTTCGTCACAGGCTCCTTCACAGGGCCGTAGTGGTCGCGGAGGCGAGCGTCGTGGTGGCCGCGGTGGACGTGGCTCACGTGAGAGAGGTGAGCGCTCCGAGCGCAGATAAGCAAATCCTAAAAGCAGAAAAAGGCAGTTACATTTGTGTGGCTGCCTTTTTTTTATTACCTTTGTATAAGACTTACCGATAACCGAAACATAATCCTGTTACGCACGGCGACCGGAACTCAACGTTGCATCACACAGGTAACAGAAGGATCCCATATTCTGGGATTCCTTCTCTGTGTGATTCCGGTCGCCGTGCAGGAGGAATTCTGGATAGGGTCTGGCAGTCCACAAGGATTGCTGGACCCTTTTTTAGTGATGGTGAAATAATAACCAGCATCATTTTTATCGCCCATGGCCACCCTCGGCCTTGTAAGAGGGAGGGGCCCGAACTTGTTTGGGAGGGGTCGTACGTGAGGGCGACGGCAGGAAAAATGATGCGGGTTATTATTTAACATTTACGTAATAAGATGACCACTACAGAAGCACAGGAACTAAAACAGATAATAGCCTCATCACTCGGACGTTACACAGACACTCTCTCTTTTTTGATGGATTATTGCGAAATCGGATCGGATTATCGTAGGATGAAAAAGGACGGATTGACAAGGGATGATCTCTTTGAGTCGCTTGAGAGATTCCTCCGCAGGGTTAGGAATGACACTACTTGGCAGAAAGATCTTGAGGCAGTGCTAAATATGACGGAAGATGGAATCATAGACAGATTCAAAGATGATTTCTCGGGAAAGTACAAGGCGGGGGAGCATATGGACAGCCTTGACTTTCTGGTAGTTCCAATGTCTTTTGCGGGATTTCAGACAAAAATCATTTCTTTTTTTACTGGGTTAAGTTGCGAAGCGGTAAGGATGAGAAAGAGTCGCTATCGCCGTAAATTCAGGAGTCTCGGTAACGACAATTCTTTCGACTATCTGAGGGCACTTGACAGTTAAAAGTGGATACCTGTTACATGCACAATTCGTAATAATTGGCGTTTCAATGCTTTAGAGAGGCAATTGTTACGCTGTTTTTTTCTCTGCCCATAGAAACAGCGGTATCTTTGCATTGTCATTTCACGAATATTATAAATACCTCAAGGAACTTTCCGAGGAGGGGCTATGATTAACTTCATTTCGGAGCAGGGCTTGAGCGCTGCTCCGTTCTCTTCAAATATTTCCGTGTGCGAGCACGGAGAATTCCAGGGAATGTTTATATTTGCAAAATGACACCGAAATCCATTAACATTTCTACATAATAGAGTATCATAGCAAGTAAAATGGCAAATCTTTTTTCACTGGAAGGGAAGAACGCTTTGATTACGGGCGCATCTTACGGGATTGGCTTCAACATAGCAAAAGCATTTGTTGAGGCAGGAATCAAGAATATCATTTTCAACGACATAAATGAGGCGGCCCTCGAACGAGGTCTCGCCAATTATGCCGAAGCGGGGATAACCAATGTAAAAGGTTATGTCTGCGATGTTACAGACGAGGTCGCTGTCAAGGCCCTTGTCGAGAAAATCCACAAGGATGTTGGCCAGATTGATATTCTTGTCAATAACGCAGGTATAATCAAGCGCATCCCTATGCATGAGATGGCTCGCAAGGATTTCCAGGCGGTGATTGATGTCGACCTTGTCGCCCCGTATATTGTTTCGTCAGCAGTACTGCCGGAAATGATGGAGCGTCGCGAGGGGAAGATCATCAACATCTGCTCGATGATGTCGGAGCTAGGTCGCGAGACTGTCTCGGCATATGCGGCGGCAAAGGGCGGCCTCAAGATGCTGACCCGTAATATTTGCTCTGAATATGGCGAGTACAATATCCAGTGCAACGGAATCGGCCCCGGGTACATTGCAACGCCTCAGACGGCCCCTCTTCGCGAGAAGCAGCCGGACGGAAGCCGTCACCCCTTCGACAGCTTTATATGCGCAAAGACACCTGCCGGTCGCTGGCTTGATCCTTCAGAGCTCGGCGGTCCTGCAGTGTTCCTTGCCTCCCATGCGTCGGATGCTGTGAATGGCCATATACTATATGTTGACGGCGGAATTCTCGCCTATATCGGAAAACAGCCCAAGTAAAGTCATGAAAGTAAATTGCGAAGTACGCTATCCGTCCCATCAGGACGATGCGAAGCATTATGATACATCAAGGCTCCGCGAACAATATCTCGTTAAGAATCTGATGGTTCCGGACGAGATTAATATGGTCTACTCCATGTTTGACCGTATTGTCGCAGGAGGAGCTGTTCCGGTCAAGGAAGAGCTTATTCTGACTCCGCCGGAGATACTTCGCTCCGAGTATTTCACCCAGAGGCGTGAGGTCGGCATTATCAATGTCGGCGGAACAGGCGTTGTCAAAGTGGGCGATGAGGAGTATGAGATTCCTTTCAAGGAGGCTCTCTACATTGGCCGCGGCGACCGTCATGTGTCTTTCAAGAGTCTCAATCCGAAAAATCCGGCCCACTTCTATTTTAATTCAGCGCTTGCTCATCGGGAGACTGCAGTTAAGCATGTCACCAAGAAAGACGCGGTTGTCATGCACTGTGGCTCACTTGAGGAGAGTAACGAAAGGACAATCAATCGTCTTCTTGTCAAAGAGGTAGTTCCATGCTGCCAGCTTCAGATGGGAATGACCGAGCTTGCGCCCGGAAGTACGTGGAATACAATGCCTGCCCACACCCATGACCGCAGAATGGAAGTCTATTTCTATTTCGAGGTCCCAGAGGATGCTGCAGTCTGCCATTTCATGGGGCAGCCCCAAGAGACGCGCCATATCTGGATGCATAACGAGGAGGCCATAATTTCTCCTCAATGGAGTATCCATTCCGCATGTGCGACCAGAAATTATACCTTTATTTGGGGCATGTGCGGCGAGAATGATGATTATAATGACATGGACTGGGTGGCGACTAAAGACCTTAAGTAGAGTATGAAAAAAAATTTGTTCTTTTTAGTACTTGTAATTGCTCTTGTAGTCTCCTGTGCACCAAAAGAGCCCAGAGTGATGGCTCGATATGTGCCTGAGAGAGCGGACGATTTTGTGTTTGAGAATAATCTTATTGCAGGCCGTTTCTACGGCGAGGCCCTCGAAGGCAATCCGACCTCTCCAGGTATCGATGTTTGGGTGAAACTTCCCGGCAAGCTCGTTGCCAATGAATGGTACGAGCATGCCACCTCCGGAGATGGCAATTATTATCACCATGACCATGGTGGAAAGGATTGCTACAAAGTAGCAGTTAGCCTTGGAGGCGGTGCTTCTTCTCCGCTCGTTCGTGGCGATATTGCCTATCCGGCAACCAACTATCGCTCCTATGAAATCCTCTCTGAAAAGCCGGACAAGATTGTGTTTGTTCTTAATTACCCAGAGTGGACGGTGGATAGTCTCAAGGTCTCCCTCTCAAAGAAGGTGACGATAAGGCCAAATACGTATTTCTGCGATGTTGAGGACACATATACCTTTAATACAGAGAGGCTTACGATTGCGGCCGGTCTTCTGAGGCACGATGTTATCCAGGAGATTTACTCGGAAGGAGTAGTCGCCCTTTGGGAGCACGCTTCGGATCAAAGCCAAGAGCCTGAGGACGGGCTTATCGGAGTGGCAGTCGTCATGCAGAATGCCGACTCAGTAAAAGTTGTGGGCAAGCATGCTGTCGCTCTCAAGACCATAAAGAGCGGAGAGAAAATCCATTATAAGTTCGGGTCTTGCTGGAGCAAAGGTGAGATCAAGGACGCTTCGACCTGGTTTGAGGCCGTAAATAAAGCAAAATGAGTATTGTCGCTCTTATTGATGCCTGCTTTTGGCAAGAATTCCTCCTATAAAGAAGAATGAAGGAGGATATGTCCTTGTTTCTTAATAGGATGAATATTTTGTTTTTTGGAGTATTATTCGTAAGTTTGAAATTGTAAAACTTTTTAAAACAAATACTTCTATGAGCACTATTATCTACATTGTCGGTGTCGTTCTCTCGATTATCGCTGTTCTTGACATTATCAAGAAGCCTATCTCTCTTGTTGGAAAGATTATCTGCTCTGTCCTTGTACTCTGCACAAGCTGGATAGGCCTTGCAGTTTATTATCTCTACGCAAAGAACCACATTACAGATTGGTTTAAGTAGTAGCGTTGAGCTAAGATTTTGACAATCATCGTTTTAAGTGACTGATAGACAGATAGTTGGATATGCGGTCTATCTATATCTATCAGCAAAGTTGAGAAACTGGATCCAGTCGTAGAGGACGATATCGTGGCGTCCATGGCGGAGATGATAGGCGGTGTTGCCTACCGTGACCGGGAAAGAGACCTTGGGCTGCTCATCTGCTTCAATTGCCTCAAGACCATAGAGTTTATATACGGGCGCGGCCTCTTTGAGCGCGAGGTACTCTCCTTTCGGATCGGACCACAGGTCACGGTCGGCACTTGCGACATATAGCGGTCTTGGTGCAATAAGGGCGAGAAGCTCATGCTGGTCAACTGGGAGGGATTCCTCTTTATCGCTATATTTCAGGTAATTGCCACAGAACCAGTGGGGGAACTTAGATTGGATGATTCCGACAGTCTCGCCAATCGCCCTTCTTGAAAGGGCTGCGCCCGAGCACCCGCTCTCATTAGATATTACCATGTAGAATCTCTCATCCAGGGCACCTGCCCATAGGGCGGTCTTCCCAAGGCGGGAATGGCCGATAACCGCAACCTTTCCGATGTTGGAGTCTGTCTCTAGGTAGTCCATTGCCCTCATAAGGCCCCAAGTCCAGGTGGAAATGGTCCCCCAAGAGCTTGCAGTGCGTTTTTCTCCTTTGAAGATGGAACCATGAACGCCGTTTTTGAATCCGTCGTCAAAGTCCGGATCGAGATCTCCGCTATAGAAAGTTGCAACCGCATACCCCCTCGATATTATGTATTCGTACGGCCATCTTTTGGCGTATTCACCTCTTGGGTTATCTCCATATCCATTTCCAATAGAAGCTATCCGCTCAGCGGAGGGATAAGTCACTTGAGGATCATGTGTGGTTGCATAATTTCCCCGGAAATTGATTCCGAGAAATGCCGGAACAGGGCCCTCTGCGCTCTTTGGTACGTAAAGAAGAAGTACCAGAGAATCAGTTTCTTCCGCGTCAAAATAGACGGCTATTTCTTTCCTTATAGCCTTCCCGTCAAAAGCTTCTCCGCTTGTTAGCTCGCGGAAATGCTCTCCTTCAGGTCTTCCCGGGACATCCCCGAATACTTCTTGGCTGAAGAGCTTGATCAGTTCCGGGCGACGATTTTTCTCCCACTGCTTTACAGAACGGACCTTCCTGCCGTTTTCCATCCTGAGTGGATCCGGCAGGGAGTATGGCTTAATCAGCGATTCGTCGTAGTTTGCTCCGTTCTGCGCTGCTGCTCCCAAAGTGAAAAGCATCGCTGCTGCGACGCTTGCAAGTATTATTTTAACTCTTTTCATAATAATCAGAATCCAAAATAGCGGTCGGCGTTGTTGTAGCAGATATCCTTTACCATCTGGTGGAGCTGGCTCATCTCGCTGCGGGGGAGCTTGCCCTTCTCGATGTCCTCTCCAATGAGATTGCAGAGTATACGGCGGAAATACTCATGTCTAGGGTAGCTGAGGAAGCTTCTGGAGTCTGTCAGCATGCCCACAAAGCGACTGAGAAGACCGAGGGTGGACAGAGCATTCATCTGCTTTCTCATTCCATCCTCCTGATCGAGGAACCACCAGCCGCTGCCGAGCTGCATTTTTCCTGGAACGGTGCCGTCATTGAATGTGTAAGCCATGGTAGCAAAAACCTCGTTGTCCTTCGGGTTAAGGTTGTAAAGGATTGTCTTGGTGAGTTTGTCCTCGCTTGCGAGGCGGTCGAGGAACTTGTGCCCTGCCGCGGCTGTGTTTAGGTCATGGATTGCATCATAGCCGGTGTCTGGACCAAGGACCGCGAACATGCGGGTGTTGTTGTTTCTAATCGCTCCGATATGGAACTGCTGTGCCCATCCACTTGCATGGTCCATGACGGCAAACTCGTAGAGCATTGCGCTGCGGAATTTCGCGAGCTCCGTTTCGTCCGGGTAGCGGCCTTCCATCACCTTCTTGAATGTCGAATCAACTTCGCTTTCGGTGTAATCCTCGGCGTAGAAGTTCTCGAGTCCGTGGTCGGAAAGTTTGCTTCCCATCGAGGCGAAGAAATCATGACGTTTCTGGAGTGCGTCAATGAGATCGGCGAAACTGCGGATATCAACGCCAGATACTTCCGAAAGCTTCTCTATATAGGCACGATAAGCCTGAGGATTCTCAATTGCCATTGCCTTGTCCGGGCGCCATGCGGGTACGACCTTGGTCCCGAATGGATTCTCGGCTATCTGCTTATGGAAATGGAGATCATCTACGGGGTCGTCGGTTGTGCAGATTACCCTGACATTGAATTTTCTGATGAGGCCCTGTGCTCGGAATTCTTCCTTTTGGAGCTTTTCGCCGCACTCGTCATATATCTCACGCGCGGTCTCCGGTTTCAGAATTTTATGGACATCGAAGGCCCTTGCGAGCTCGAGATGGGTCCAGTGATAAAGAGGGTTTCTCATTGTATAGGGAACGGTCTCGGCCCATTTTTCGAACTTTTCGTACGGGGTGCGATCGCCAGTAATAAATTCCTCCGGGATGCCGTTCCCACGCATGGCTCTCCATTTGTAATGGTCTCCTCCGAGCCAAATTTCTGTAAGATCCCTGAATTTGTAATTGTCTGCAATCATCTGGGGGACGAGGTGACAATGATAGTCAATGATAGGCATTTTCTCTGCGCTCTCATGATAGAGTTCGCGAGCTGCATCGTTCTGCAGCATGAAATCCTTTCCGATGAATTCTTCCATAAATATATAGATCTTTGTGGTTACAGTAATAATTGTCCCAAAGATAATCACTTTTTTTCAATTTCCGTGCACGTGCACGGAAAAAGTTATCCAATTTGGATAGGGCAACTTCCTCCGCGCTTTCATATAGTGGTCCCGTGGCGAATCCACCAATGCAGGGCGGCAGGGTTCAGCCGGTTAGTGGCGAAGAAGTCGTCCCGTTCGTCTGCGGCACATGTCATTTTTCACAAATGTTTGTGTAATATTTGAAATGAGGGTTGAGGGTTTAAAAGATTCGAAAAAAAATCTAATTTTGTTGAAAATATATTTTGGCATGAAGAAATTATTCGTAGCACTCCTGGCCTTTCAGCGTCAGGTTCTCTGAAAGAAAGGCGTCCTCATTGATGACCCGCAGGAGCTCCAGCAGGCGCATGGTTTTCTCAATGGATGCCATTGGGTATCCTGTGGATTCCATCAGCACGCGGAGTTCCTTCTTAGTATATGACTTCTGCTCCATATTCCGTTCCTTTTGCTATCATATTGCCCATA
>ERZ842401.2603-NODE-2603-length-23936-cov-7.080189_pt1 | contig 23936 bp, 19 predicted proteins | sample MGYA00521270_ERZ842401 | MGnify/ENA primary metagenome ERZ842401 (study PRJEB31892, sample SAMEA3878208) | bioreactor metagenome | biome: Moose rumen | place: Sweden | collected 2011-10 | study: EMG produced TPA metagenomics assembly of the PRJEB12797 data set... | reverse complement strand
TGACCATGCCGCGCGAACTGCGCCTGCGTCAGGGCCATATTTACTCCCGCCCGGCCCGGGAAATGAAGGATTTGCGTATTGCCGAAACGGCGGTGGAACTGGAAGTAGAAAATACCAAGGAAATCAGCCGGCCGCTCTTTAACGGCTCCGAAATCCTCCTGGATATGGAGCTGGGTGAGAGCAAGGAAATTGTCATAACGGTAGCCTTTGGTACGGAGAAACTGCGTTTTATCTATGACCGTAAGGAACAGGTTATGTCCATTGACCGCAATGAAATGAAAAAAGGCGGCCGTGGTGTACGCCGCTTTAAGCTCTTTTCCGATGAAAATCTTTCCTTGCAGTTGTTCGTCGACAAGACGGCTGTGGAAGCATTTTTCCAGCATGGGGAAGAAGCGGCCAGCATTCTGGTGTTCCCGGAGAAAAACATTCAGCCGGAACTCACGGTGGCTGCTGATGGCGAAATAAAATCCCTGAGCGGCAAAATCTGGGAACTCGACAGTTTCAAATTCAATATGTAAAAATACAAAGGAATAAGCCCCTGAAACCATTGGTTTCAGGGGCTTATTCCTGTCAGAAAACGGCTGGGGAAGCCGCACGTCAGTTGTTTACTGCGCGATCTGCGAACGTTTCTTTTTTCAGGGAGATTCGTCGAATTCGGTCGAAGGGGATTGACTCAAACGAATAACGAATGTCCAAATACGCATCAGTGCGATTGAAGATGACCTTCTTCAGGGAATGTTTAGAGGTCTTCTTAATGCGATTGATATAATACTGCGCATCCTCCGCTGAAAATGTTCCGTTCTCGATGATAACGCGGACGTCATCGACTATCATGGGGAAACACCTCCAACAAATAAAACACCGCTTCAGCCGCCTAATGGGGATTATCAGGGATGGCAGCCAAAGCTCTCTTGTTGTTAGCGAAGCAAAGGAAATAGAGTATCCTTAACAACTCGATATACAGTATACACTAAGATGGAGGACTTGTGAAGTAGCAAAAGTTACCATTATTAGCCAAAAGTCCTAATTCTTGTGGAATTATTCCCAGTAGAAAACATTTACATAAAAATCTCGCCCGTTTTTGATGGTTTTTGGCGTTTTATGCAGTTTTTTTTGTTAGCTGGTCATATAAATGAGCATAATTATCTTTTAGTAAATGTATTTGTCATGATTATGGAATGCCTGACTATGGCAAAACGGCAACAACGGCGTTATAATGGAAGAAAAGAAATTTTGCAGACGGCTGCAGGGAGGGACGATATTTTGCGTATTATTGTGGTGGGCGCAGGCAAGCTGGGCTACAGCATCGCCGAGCTTCTGTCCAAGGAACAGTTTGATGTGGTGGTCATTGATAAGGACGAGAGCCAGCTGGAGGCGGCTAAGAATACGCTGGACGTACTTACCATTGCGGCCAATGGTGCCAGCCCCATTACCATGGACGACCCGGATGTGCGGGATGCGGATATCCTTATCGCCGTGACGGCCAGTGATGAGGTAAACATGGTGGCCTGCGTGCTGGCCAAGAAGCACGGCATAAAGCATACGATTGCCCGCATTCGGGATATGAAGTTTATGTCGGAGGCCAAGGATTATCTCAAACAGAATTTTGATATTGATTTGATGCTGAACCCGGAACTCATTACGGCTAATGAAATCAACCGTATTCTCATGACACCGGCGGCACTCGATGTGGAAGATTTTGCTCATGGGAAAATCCGCCTGTTTGAAACAAAAATCCATCGCAAATCCCCCTTGGTCGGTATTCCCTTGAAAGATATTCAGCTTCCGCAGGGGGTGCTGGCCGGCATGATTTTCCGCGATCATCGCATGATTATCCCGCATGGCGATGACAGTTTTCAGTCGCAGGACAATGCGTATTTTATCGGTATACCCGAGGAAATTGAGAAGTTCAGCCAAAAACTCGTGCGCCGTGATGCGCGTAAATTGCACCGCGTATTGATTATCGGTGCCGGACGTGCCGGACGCGCTTTAGCGCAGCAGCTGGATGAGCAGAATGTCCGGGTGAAGGTTATCGACCTCGACCGGGAGCGCTGTCAAATTATGGCGGGGATGCTCAATAATGGCATAGCGGTATGCGGTGATGGCACGGATATTGACCTGCTGATTGAAGAAGATGTGGCCCATGCCGATGTGGTGGTATGCCTGACCGAAGACGATAAGCTTAACCTCATGCTGGCTCTGTTGGCACGCCATCTTTCCGGCAATAAGACCAAGACTGTTGTCCGCGTGTCCCGCAATGAATATGTGGAACTGATGGAAAAGGTCGGTGTGGATATCGTTCTGTCGGCAAGGCTTTTGTCAGCAAGTGAAGTGCTGGCTTTTGCCCGCCGCGGAGGCGTCGTTTCGGTATCGTTGCTGGAAGGCGCCAAGGCTGAAGCCGTGGAGGTTATCGTGCAGGAAGGGGCGCCTGTGGCCGGAAAAAAACTTATGGATGTCAAACTGCCCAGAGAATGTCTGGTCTGTGCCTATGTGCGCAATGGCGAGGCCGGCATTCCTAACGGGCATACGGTATTGATGCCCGGCGACAGCACAATCCTGTTTATTCAAACCAAGTATTCTCAGCAGGTTATCAAGTATTTCAAAGGGAAGGAATAAACCGCATTTTGCCGAAATAAGGAAATAAGCGAATATATGAAATCAGTAAGAAAAGGAGCGCGAGGTTTATGAAGGCAGTAGAAATCAGACAGGGCATTTACTGGGTAGGGGCGATTGATTGGTCTATGCGCAGCTTTCACGGCTATCAGACAGGCAGGGGAACGACCTACAATGCCTATCTGATTCTTGATGATAAAATTACGCTTATTGATACGGTAAAGGCCGCTTTTGCGCCGGAACTTTTGGCACGGATTAAATCCGTTATTGACCCCGCAAAAATTGACTATATTATTTCCAGCCATGTGGAACCGGATCATTCCGGAGCTATTCCCTTTATGCTGGAACATGCCCCCAAGGCAAAGGTAATCACCAGCCTGCCCAACGGAGAGAAGGGGCTGAAGGGACATTATGGTGAGCTTCCTTATCAGGGAGTAAAGGCCGGGGACAGCCTGAGCATCGGCAAGCGGACTTTGCAGTTTGTGCCTACGCCCATGTTGCATTGGCCGGACAGCATGGTTACTTATTGCCCGGAAGAAAAAATCCTGTTCTCCAATGATGCCTTTGGTGAGCACTTAGCGTCCAGCAGCCGTTTTGATGATGAAGTGGATTTTGGCACATTGATGTTTGAATGTCAGAAATACTACGCTAACATCCTGATGCTCTACGGCAGACAGGCACAGACGGCACTAAAGGCGTTAAGCGGTCTGGAAATCAATATGATTGCCACAGGCCACGGCGTAATCTGGCGCAAGCATATCAAGGATATTATGGATAGGTATGAAAAGTGGTCGGCAAATGAGGCCGAGGAACGGGCTGTAGTGGTCTTTGACAGCATGTGGCATTCCACGGAAAGCATGGCCAGAGCAGTGGCGGAGGGCTTTGCTCAGAAGGGCATATCCGTAGGCTTCTACGACATCAAGGAAAATCATCTGTCGGATATTATCACCGATATTTTGACGGCAAAATATCTGGCGGTTGGTTCGCCGACGATTAACAATCAGATGATGCCCACGATTGCCGGCTTCCTGTGTTATCTGAAAGGATTGGCGCCAAAAGGCAAAAAAGCCTTTGCGTTTGGTTCCTATGGCTGGGGCGGTCAGAGCATCGGACTGGTAGAAGAAGAATTAAAAGCCTGCGGCTGTGAAATCGTCCTCGATAAAATTCGTCTGGCCAATGTGCCGGGGGCAGAGGATTTGCAGGCCATAACGGAAAAAATAAAGACACTGGCTGACGGGAACTTTTGAAAAAATGCCGCCTCAAAGGATAGAGGCGGCATAATTATATTATAAAAGTTGCTGAATTTAGCGTCTGATAAGGATGCAGGAGCCTTTGATGATGACAGCCATTTCGACAGCCATACCAATGGCCGTTATGACGTCAGAAAATTCATCTTTTTGTCTGTCAGGCAGTTTGCTGGCTGATACGCGTATAATACGTTCACAGATAGTATAGGCATCAACAGCATAGTCGGCATAACTGTTATCTCCGCTGAAAAAAGATGTTTCCATATCTTCCAGAATATAAATGCCTCCGCTGGGCAGACTGGAAAATAAAGAGAACAGAGCTTTTATTTGATGGCTCCAAAGATGGGAGGCATCATCGACAATAATGCGCGGGTGAATTTCTGCTAATTCCTTTAGGACAGTTTCATCACTTAGGTCGCGGATAAGAATATTAATCCGTTCATCGGCAAAATTGCGGCAGTTTTCCGCTATATCGACACCGATAATCTGGGCATGGGGAAAATATTCCTGCCACATGCGCTCACTGGCACCTAAGAATACGCCCAGCTCCAGCAGGGTAAAGGCTTTATCGCGCATAGGGGCAAGTAAAAATTCATATTTGTCTAGATAATTGTGATTGGCAGAGGCCTTGTCTGTTTCCATTTTTTGGCCTATCGATTCAAGTTCGTCATCTTTAAAGTAGCCCATTTTCGGTAAATCCTTGGGCAGTATGCGCCGTCCGGCAGCACAGCTGAAGAATACGGCAAACTTCAGTGGTGAGGTAACGGTTTCCTGGAGTTTTAGGCTCGTAAATACCCAGCGCATGGAGTCGTCAGGATTTATGCCCAGAGAAACCAGCCTGACTATTTCACCATGTGGAAATAAGGCCTTCATATCACCTGTTTCAAAACGCCAGATATCTTCATACCAAATGATGTTGCTGCCATTTCCTGCCGATAACTCATCCGGTGTGCGGTTAAGAATATAAAGCTGGCCGCCTTTGCTTATCTGACCAAGGCAGTAAGCCGCAGCGTATAAATCGCGTGTTTTTTCCAGTCCGTCAATAAGCACAATAATATCAAAATGCCTGCTGCCATAAGCCGTGGGCAAATCGGCTAATGTTCCCCGTTTCCATTCCACCTTTTCAGGAATTGGCTGTCTGTCCAGTGGATCGAAACGATGCCCCAGCACGGCGCAGCTGCTGGCACCATGTTTGGACAAATAATCGGTTATCATCTCCGTGCAGGCTTTACTGTCCGGCTGTACATTAGCATCACCGATAACCAGTACGCTTCGGTCACGAATATTTTCTTCAGGAAAATTTTCTGGCTGTAAAATGGTATTTATTAGTATCTGATAATCGTTCATCGCATATCTGTCCTTTCTGCGCCCTTACTGTATTGCCTGAGTTCGCCAGTTTTCATAGAGTTGTTCATATTGTTTTTCCAAGTCTTGCATATATAGTTTGGCATTACCCAACGGTGATTGCTGCATGCGGTTACGGATGTTATTCTGCCCGTAATGCAATTCGGCCAATAATGTTTTATTTTTGGCAAGGGCGATGGCTTTGGTGACAAATTCCTCCTCGGTATCGGCAACACAGGTTTCCAGCAGACCTACGTTAGCCAACAGGCTGACACCAAAGCGCTCATGGTGGCTCGGCCCGGAAAGGGTGATTACCGGGACGCCCATGTAAAGGGCATCGCAGGTGGTTCCACCGCCGGGGTAGGGGAATGTGTCCAGCGCAATATCCATATCGTGATAACGGAGACGGTAATCTGGAGACGGGGGTTCAAAGATAACCCGTTCTTCGGCAATGCCTGCGATGGCCAGGCGTTTTTTTATGCGGTTTATGCCGATCTCTTTACGAAAATCGCCGGCTTTTAGATACAGGGTAGACCCTGGCAGGGCATTGAGTATTTTTGCCCAGACGGTAAGCACTTTTACAGTCAGTTTGCGGGCATTATTGAACGAGCCAAAAGAGATGTGGTCTTTTTGGCAGCAGGGCGCAGGTGCCAGCGGCGGGACTTCACCACCTAGTTCCATTTTCAGAGGTAAAAAGCAGAAATGGCTGCCGGCAACGCGTATCAGCTTTTCCGTGAAATATTTATCCTCTGTCGGCAGGGCGGTGTATTTATCCACCAGAAAACCATTTATTGCGCTCATGCCTGTGGTGGCAAACCAACCGATGCCGCATAGCTGTATGGGGGCGGGGCGGCAGGCGCAGATGGGCAGGCACGAATGAGCAGTGTAGCCGGATAAATCCACCAGAATATCCAGTTCATCCTCGGCGATAAGTTTTGCTGCCTTGTCCGGCGGATAGCCGTATAAATCACGCCAATGGTCGGCGTTGCCGGCAAAGAAACGGGTGATTTCCATCATGGGGGTAACCGAATAGCCGTAAACTTCAAAGCGTTTCTTATTGGCACCTGTAAAAAAGGCTGTTGCAAAATCTGCCACCACATGTTTGCGGAAGTCAGGCGAGATATAGCCTACCCGTATTTTGTCACGGCTCTTAAATTTACGTGGCGGGCATGGTCGGGCGGCTTTCATCAGCAGACTGCCACAGCGTTTGGTGTTGCGCAGGAGTTCATCCGGGGAATGGGGCGCATAGTGCAGGCAGAAGATATAGGCGGTATAATCGGTAATCTTGTTGCCATCCTTATCGTGGAGCCGTACGGCGCGCAGACTGGCCTTGGCAGCTTCGTCTGCATAGCCCAATGCAAAGCACGCCTGTGAGAGAATTTGGCAGGCAAAAGCTCGCTGCCATTTGTCCATGTATTTGTTTTTTACTACGAGCTGCAATTCCTGACGTGCGGTTTCTTCATCGCCTTCTTCGTGGGCGGCCTTGCCCAGCAGAAAATGGGCATAGCCTTTCAGTTTGCCTTGGGGAGATGCGGCCTGCAGGCGTTCGGCAGTCTTGCGGCCGGCCGTAAAGTCCTTTCCGTCAAGGTAAGTATCGGCAATAGCGGCTATGGTGGCATGCGGCAAATCTTCGGCCAGAGCGAGTTTATCGGCGATGGCCAGTGCCTGCCGCCAGTCACGTTTATCGATGAATTTTACCATGGTTAAAAGCAACTCAGGCTGTTCGCTCAAAGCAGGAGGCGTATAGGCTTCCTGCTGATATTGCTCCCATACCTGTTCAAGAACCTGTGTGATTGATTTTACAAAACCGCCGACATCCATCAGCGGGGAGTTTGTCAGCAGGGAACGAAGCTTTTTACTCAGGTTCTGGCGCAAGGAAATGTCGGCAGCCAAAGTCATAACGGTCAGTATATAATTGTCTGCGTTGTACGTTATCAGTTCACTAAGTCCTGCGGCAGTTAAAACAGCAGCGCCAAAATGACTGCTGTATTCCTGTCCGGCTAAGGTTACAACGGGTACCCCCATATACAGGGCTTCACAGAGCGTTTCCTCATGACCGGATTGTGGAAACGTGTCAAGAAAGATATCAATATTACGATACTCGCTAAATAGTTCGCCTGTACCGCCTGACTGTAAATCGATGCGTGTTAAGTCAATGCCGGCCTTTTGAAGTCTGTTTGCCAATTCCTGCTGCTTTTCCGTCTGGGAAAATGCGTGGTCAATAAGCCGCAGTCTGGCTTGGGGAAGGGCTGTAAGCAAAGCTTGCCAAACGTGAATAACCTGCTGACTTATATATTTGCTGCCCCGTACATTGCCAAGTACAATCCCTTGGCCAGATTGCCGTGTTCTCCGCAACTGGCCTACAGACGCGGAAAGTGGCGTAAAGCATACTTGAGGACGACTAAGCGATAATATTTTCTCGGTATAAGTGGTCAGTTCTTTATGCGGCATGTCTGACAAGAAGTAATCAAATTGGGAAAGGCCGGTACTTTCGCGACGGTCAACAGCGATTTGTACGGGGGCAGGGTGGTAAGCGACTGCTGGCAAAAATCCTCCGGCATGGCTGTCCGTAAAATCCAGCAAAATATCTACAAAATCCTTTTGGATATGATAGGCAATCATACCGCCTACCAGTCCGGGAACCTGGCGGACACCTGCCACTTTGTCATGGCATGATTTGCTGATTTCATTTTCAGGGGCATCGATGTAGAGGAAAACCAGATATTTCTCGCGATCATAAGCTGTCAAAAAGCCATAAAGCCAACCCATCACGATTTCGCGGGTCAGGGGCGGTAGCAAAAGGCCGATTTTCAGCCGCCGTTTTTGGGCTTCTTCCGTGCCGATTTTAGGACGCAGACGGTGATAGCAGGCGGGAACATCAGAAAAATCTGGTTTATGTCCACCATATGGCTGGCTGTCCGGCTTTAAGGGACGCCGCCACACTTGATAACCGTTGCGTTCCAATGCGTAGTAGCCAGCCATCTCCTCGTCCTGCCGCATTTTCTGCATAGCTTGGATTTCTTCATTGACCTGCTCGATAACTGCTTGCTCATTTGGGGATTGCTCGTTCATGGACAAAACTCCCTTCTGCATGATAAAATTTCATAGTAAAAATGGGGCCGCTTCCAAGGAGAGAAGCGGCCCCGGCAATGGTAGTAAATATCTAAAATGTCAGGTCTCGGCAAGGCTAGCAATCTCGCTGCTGACACTTAGACCAAAGTTAGTTAGCAGCTTACTGCAGGAGCGACAGAACAGAGGAACTGCTCTGGTTAGCCTGCGCAAGCATGGATTGTGCAGCCTGCAGAAGTACGTTGTTCTTGGTGTACTCCGTCATTTCCTTGGCCATGTCCGCATCGCGAATCGTGGACTCGGAAGCCTGAACGTTTTCGCTGGCGGTAGTCAGGTTGCTGCTGGTGTAGGACAGGCGGCTTTCGATAGAACCAATAGTCGTTTGCTGGTCTAGGGCTTTCTGAATAGCGTTATCCAGTACGTTTACTGCCGCATTGGCCTTTACCTGTGTCGATATATTGAGTTTCGTACCGTCAGCGCCTTTGAGACCTAAAGCCTCAGAGCGCATATCGGTAAGACCTACCTTGATGGATTGGTTGGCTGCTGCTCCGACATGGAGGGAGAGAGAGTTGTCCGAGGATTTGTTCTGTGCCCGGATAGTCTCATTCCAGCTGTCCAGTGAAGCATTGACCGATTTTTTCACATTGCCTTGGGAGTCGGTAACGCTGATGTTGAAACCGGAAATCTGCCCGCCAATGCCGCTGTTGTTGGCGGTAACGGTGATGGCATTGGTTTCGTTGGCCGTGGTCTTCATGTCGTCGGATGCGGCTACACCTACATTGGAGCCGGTGAGCAGAGAAGTCTGCGTGAGGCTCTTGGCATAAGCCGCCATAGCCATAACACGGCCGGACATGGTATTACCTGTGCCGTCAGCTGATGTGTAGTTGGCGTTTGCATTGCTGGCCGAAGATGCGGTGTTGGCAAATGCTGAATAGCTGCAGGTGGAGAAACCATCCGCTGCCGCAGTCAAAGACCCGGTGTAGGAACCAAAACCTTTGGTTCCAAATGCAGAATATACATTATCATCAAGAGCATTGTATACGGCAAGAGCAGAGGTGGCATTTGCACCTTGGTCTTTAGCCGCTGCAGAACCACTGGTGCTGACTTTAGAAGCTTCAGAGCCCGTGCCGCTGATATCATAGCCGTTATAAGCAGAAACTGCTGCCGCCAGTGCGGTAACGGCTGCCGAAATATCGGTATCGTTGCGGATGGTGAAGTTCTGCGTGTCTGTATTTGCCGTACCTGTAGAGGCATCAACCGTAGAACCTGCAGCATCACCGAAGTACGCGCTCTTATTAGCAATATATGCCAGTGCATCGCTGATGCAGGAAACCGTAGAATTGCTGGCAAAATTACTGCCCAAATTGTCTGCTTGATATGCGCCGGTGGTATCTGCATTGGCCGCATTAATCAATGCGTTAGCCGCACTGATTACATTGTTGGCAGCTTCGGTCAGTGCTTTATCGGCTGCATTGTAATTTTTCAGGAACGAATCTGCACTCTGTGCTTCAAACGCCATACTCTGATAAGTGGAATCGGTGCTCAAATCTGTCTTGTTGGCATTGGCTGCATAGATGCTGCTGTTGTATTTGCCGCCAAAGACATTGCTGGTGGTATCGATTGCCTCTGCCTGGTCAAAGATGGTCTGCAGGGTGCTGTCCGAACCGACCTGAAACTGTGCGGAGTAAGTTTTTCCTGCCTGTACATAGGAAACTGTTACTTTATCCGTGGCAAGAATTTCCAGACTTTCGTCATTACGGTTCATCAAATCTGTTAATTTGGTGTTGGCCGTGGTGGACGTAGACAGCTGCTGATTGGAAAGAGCCGTATAGGTGGCATTACCGGCGGTGTTCTTGGAGCCGTCCACCAAATATTTGCCGTTGAACGTCACAAGGGCATTGTCATCGATCTGGTCGATGGACTGGTCAAGTTCCTTCTGAATCGTCTGGCGGTCACTGTCGGTGTTTGTGTCGTTGGCGGCGTTGATAACCTTCTCTTTGAGTGTTTTGAGGATATCAACCGTTGAGGAAACCGCACCTTCGGCAACTTTCATCATGCTGTTGCCACTCTGCGTGTTGGCATTTGCCTGATCGAGTGAACGAATCTGCACACGCATACGCTCGGAAATCGCATAGCCGGAAGCATCGTCTGCCGCACTGTTGATCTTCATGCCCGAAGAAACTTTTTGCAGGCTCTTGGAAAGGGCACTGCTGTTCTTGTTCAATGTGTTCAGCGTCTGAATTGCCGACATGTTGTTTTTTACTACTAAACCCATGATTAAATTCCTCCCTGATTTATACGATTTGCTTAAATCCGGGAAACAATATCCATAAAACGGCGGCAAAGCGCGTCATTTAAGGATGGTGGGCCTTGGGTAGAAAAACGTGTTTGCTCGTTTTTACCTTTATTCATATGTGGAAATTCACCGTACAGGGAGAACATATGGACTGTTGCCACATGCTTGTCTGACGGGCATAGCACGGCACACCCTTGACAGGATAAGGATTACGGCGTTATAATGACAGCAGATTCCATATTCGTTGCAATAACGTGTAAACAATAATTATGGTTTTTTATTTTTCGCCCTATGCTTTGGGACTTAGCAAGAGCTGGCGGCTATTATTGGCTATTGTTGTTCTGCTAGCCTGTATTTTTGCGTGATTAAAAAATATAAAATTTTTTTCAAAAAAGACTTAAGTTTTTGGCAAGGACAACGATATATATAGTGTAAGCGGGATACAAAGCCTGAGGCAGGGAGCTTTCATCCATAGCGGCGCCGTGATGATAGGCAGAGCAGATGGCAGTTATCGCGTATTTGCCGGGCAGGGATGTGCGGCGAGGATTTAAGTAAATAGTATAAATCAGGGAGGGATTTAAGCCCGCCTTTTTTTGTGCTGTAAATATTGATTAAGTCAATAATTTTTTAAAATGGACAAAACTCCTTGATAAATAATAGCTGATAAAATAATATATACCGATAATCGATTGGTATAATTAAATCGGTAAATCTATTTTGGAGGTAGTATTATTTTATGAAGCGTGTCAATGGGGAAGGCTCTATTTATTACGATAAGGTTCATGGCCGCTATGTGGTCAGTGTGAGTGCGGGCCGGGATGCTGAAACGGGCAGGTCTGTCCGCAAGCGGAAAACGGCACATTCACAGGCGGAGGCACTGGAGATGCTGGAGGCTTTGCGGATTAAGTACGGACACAGAGGGGCGGCAGATAAGCTGGTCAGGGTTGCTTCTTATATACAGTCCTATGCGGAGAATTTCAAGAAACCACAAGTCAGGGAAAATACATGGCTGAATTATGAATCCCTGCTCAAGCACGTTCAGCGCATTTTTGCGGATATGTGCTTTCAGGATTTGACGGTTGCTGTGTTACAACAGCTTATTTATCAGTTGCCGACTGATAATGTGCGCCATCGTCTGGTTATTTTGGGGCGGGCTGCCTGTAGGCAGGCCATGATGGAAGGGCTTATCCGCGAAAATCCCTTTGCTAAAATACAGGCACCTGTACCGAAACGAAAAAAGGCTATAGCCATATTGAATAAGAAAGAGGCGTTGCGTCTCTTACAGGCGGCTGCAGGCAAGCCGCCTCTTTATATGGCTATTTTGCTTCAATATATGACGGGGATGCGGGCGGAGGAGGTTCTAGGCCTCACCTGGGATAGGATTGACCTTGACCATAACTATTTGCGCGTGGAGCAGGTTACGAATCAGGTGCACGGGAAGGTTTTTTTGGAAAAGCCCAAGACGGAGGCTTCTTGTCGTAGTATTTTCTTTTCCGGTAAATTGCGGGAAAAGCTGCGCTGCTATCAATCATGGCAAAAGATGGAGAAGGAGATGAAGCGTTCTGTCTGGCATAGGCCGGCGGAGGTGGCGGCAGATTTTATTTATACTTATGATGGTTCACCTAAGGGTATTCATCAATATGCCAGTGCTTTTCGGCGGGCGGCACTTACGGCACAGGTGCAGGCAACACCTCATGCCTTGCGTCATACACATGCTACACAATTGTTTCTCTCCGGCTGGAGTGCCAAGGATGTACAGGCACGGCTGGGGCACACGAGTGTTTCGATGACTCTTGATACTTATACGCATTACCTTGCCGGGCGTGGGGAGACGCTGGCAGCTTCCTTGGACGAGCTTTTTCCGGGTGAAAAAGCGGATTTTCAGCATAGCTAATTTTGAGTAATGGCGTTATAATAGCATATATGTAAAATTTTCAGTTGGATGGGAAGGGAGGGCATGGCAAAAGCATATGAAAAAAGAAAACGGGCTGGAGCTTTTTTGGCTGCTTATGGGGCAGATGTCCATACTTATGGCAGGGGCACTAATTGTGCCCTTTTTGGCCGCGCTTATCTGGCAGGAAAGAGAAGCGTGGCTTTTTGTTCTGCCGGCAGCGTTTGCCTATGGCTTGGGACGCAAGATGGTGGAATTTGGTTCGCGGGAAGGGCGCGGGCATCAGTTGACCATTAAAGAGGGCGTGTTTTTTATGACGTTTGTGTGGCTGCTGATGGGCGTTATCGGCCTTATGCCCTATGCGATATCCGGCATTTTTCCCAGTTTTGCGGCGGCTTATTTTGAGGCCATGTCCTCGCTGACGACAACGGGATTGTCCTGCCTGCCGTATGACCGGCTGGAACTGCCACGGGCGCTGCTTTTGTGGCACAGCATCATGAGCTGGCTGGGCGGGTTGACTTTTGTTGTGACGATGGTGACGGTATTGCCGCAGGTCAGCGGCTGCTTTGGGATAACCTTGTCGGCTCGGCAGTCGATTTTTTTCAGTCCCGTATGGAATAAAATGGCGCAATCCGCCCGACAGGGGACAGCGGTATACGGTTGTATAACGATACTGGCGGCGGCGGTCTATTATCTTGCCGGACTAAATCCGTTCGAAGCGATGCTGCGGGCGATGGTGACCATTTCCTCCAGCGGCGGCACATCGGCCTATGCCTTTATTTACTATAATAATCCGGCGCTGGAACTGGCGGCTTTTGTGGTGATGCTGCTGTCCAGCTTTAGTCTGCTGTTGGTATGGAAGGCATGGAATCGGCAAAAACTGCTTATGCTGCTGCGGGATACGGAGATACAGATTTTTCTGCTGGCAGTGCTGGGGGCAGGGGCACTGCTCAGCGGCCATCTTTACTGGACAGGGGCGTATGACCTGTCCGCCAGTCTGCGTTATGGCTATTTTCATACTATGTCGTTTATCTCGACCAATGGTTTTGTGGCGGCACCCTTTTGGCTGTGGTCTCCCTTTGACCGCTATCTGCTTTTCCTGTTGGTATTTGTGGGGGGCTGTATCGGCTCGGCAACTGGGGGCTTGAAAATCATGCGTCTGCTGGTGCTGTTCCGCCTGTCGTGGGCCGAGCTGCGCCGTACCCTGCATCCGCGGATGGTGATCGCGGTGAAAATAGATGGCCTGCCTGTACCCGATAAAATCATTGGCAGGATTATCGCCTTTTTCTTCCTCTATATGCTGGTATTTATTGTCTTTGCGCTTATCCTTTCCCTGTCGGGAATCAGCATTATTCAAGCCTTGGGCTTGGCGGCAGGTTGTCTTACGAGTACCGGTGCTTCCAGTGCCCTCTTTGGCTTGTCCAATCTGCATATTTTACCGGATTGGGCCAAGGTGGTTTGCACCTTGCTGATGATTCTGGGGCGGGTGGAGATTTTTTCCTTCCTCGTGCTTCTGGACATGGGGCGGCGCAGTATGCAAAAGAGGTGGTAAGGGAATGGATGTACGCATCATTTATTATGTATTGGGGCGGCTGGTGATGGCGGAAACCATCACCATGTTTATTCCCTTTGCTATCGCGATAGGTAATTTGGAGTCCAGTGTTCCCGGCTTTGCCGTTGCCTTGGGGCTTAGTGCTTCCGTTGGACTGGTATTGCAGGCTAATGGGCGTAAGCGGGAAAAGGATTTATCCATGCGGGAAGGGCTGGCTATTACCGGCTTTGGCTGGGCTCTGGCTACGGGACTGGGGATGCTTCCTTATGTGTGCGGCGGTTATTTGAATGCCTTAGATGCAGTGTTTGAAAGCATTTCAGGCTTCACGGGCACCGGGGCTACGGTGTTTAACAGCCTTACGGGGCTGCCCGCAAGTATTCTCTTTTGGCGCATGATGACGCATTGGTTTGGGGGCTTGGGCATTATCGTGATTTTTATTGCCTTGCTGCCGCAGACGGGACAGAGTACCGTTCTGATGTACAATGCGGAAACCACCGGCCCCACAGAGGAACGGGTGCTGCCCCGTTTGCGGGATATGACTAAGGTGTTGTTTAAGATTTATCTGTTGTTTACCTTTATTGCCACGGCTGTCTATATGCTTTGCGGGCTGACCTTTTACGAGGCGCTTACCCATGCGATGAGCACCATTGGCGCAGGCGGGTTCTCCACTTATGATGAAAGTGCTATGCATTTTGACAGTCCGGCTTTTGAGTGGTGCATGACCTTCTTTATGATTTTGGCGGGCGGCAACTTCGGCCTCTATTACCGTATCTGGCAAAAGGGGCCGGGCGTGATTAAGCGCAATTCGGAGTTTAAGGCGTATCTGTGGATTTTGGGAATAGCGATTTTGTTGATTTTCCTCAACCTTATTGCGACAATGCCTTTGGCGGCAGGCGACGCTTTGCGCTATGCGGCTTTTCAGGTGGGGTCGCTGTCCACGACCGGTTTTGTATCGGCGGATTTTGAGCAGTGGCCGCCGTTTAGCAAGGGAATCATTCTCCTGCTCATGTTATGCGGCGGGTGTGCCGGCTCCACGGCCAGCGGGCTGAAAGTGGTGCGGGTGCTTTTGCTCCTCAAAAATGCCTGGGCAGTGGTGCATCAGAAAATTTCACCGCGGCGGGTGGTGGAAGTGCGGCTCAACGGCTCGCCGGTCAGTGAGGAAACGCTGTTGCGGGTGGGGCAGTTCTTCTTCCTGTTTATCTTTTTTATTGCCCTATGGACATTCCTGTTGACGTTGGATGGGATAACGGTTTTTGACGCCTTGGGGCTTAGTGTATCGACGATGGGCAATATCGGCCCCGCCTTCGGGATTGCCGGGGCAACCTGCACTTATGCGGGGCTTTCAGTGTTCAGCAAAAGCATTCTGTGCATTTCCATGCTGCTGGGGCGTTTGGAAATGTTTACCCTGCTCGTCATGTTGACGCCGGATTTTTGGCAGAAAGGAAATCGGTGGTAAGTTTAGATGGATATGATGAATAATTTTTGGGTGGCTGTGGGGGCGGTTGTGCCGCTGTTTACCCTGCTGGTTATGGGGCTGGTCATTAAGCAGCTCAAATTGATGACGGATTCGGAGCTTGCCCATACCAATCGGATGGTCTTTACCTTGTTCTTTTTCTGCATGATGTTTTATAACATTTACACCACGGATTTGGCGCATACGGTGCGTCCGTATCTGATGCTGTTTGGGGGCTTGGGCGTTTTGCTGGTCTGTGTGGTAAGCGCAGGACTGGTGTGCTTTTTTGACAAGGATGACCGCCATCGGGGAGCCATGATTCAGGCGGTTTTCCGCAGCAATTTCGTGCTGTTCGGCATTCCCATTGTCGGCAACATCTTTGGCGATTCGGCGCTGGCCATTCCCTCGATGATGATTGCCGTGATTGTACCGATTTATAATGTGCTGGCCGTATTTGTGCTGGAGACTTTTCGGGGCGGCCGGTTTGCTCTGTGGCCGATTCTGCGGGGCGTTCTGAAAAATCCCATGATTATGGGGGCCATCGTGGCGGTGATTTTGCGCCTGATTGATTTCCCCTTGCCCAAATCCGTGCTGAAGGGGATTGGGCAGGTGGCAGCGGCTACTACGCCTGTGGCTCTGATTATTTTGGGGGCTTCCTTTAAGGCGGGGAGTTTCCATCATCATCTGCCGCAGCTGGTGAGCTGTGTAACGGCAAGACTGGTCATTGTACCGGCGGTGGCATTGAGTTTGGCGGTTTATTTGGGCTTTCGGGATATTGAACTGGTGACCTTGCTGGCGATTTTTGCTTCGCCCTGCGCGGTGGCCAGCTTTGCCATGGCACAGCAGATGGGCAGTGATGCGGACTTGGCGGGGAACTGTGTGGTGTATACGACGGGGCTTTCGTGCTTTACGATATTCTGCTGGGTGTTTGTGTTGAAGACATTGGGGCTTTTTTAATCGAAAATTAATTCGTTTCTAAGGACATTCAAAGGTTGACTATGTATACTATAAGCATAGTTAACCTTTGTTTTGTTTAGGGATGAATTTTTATATGATGGGAGCGATAAAGATGAAAGGTTTGAAGTGGCAGAAGTTCATGGGGGGCGTGATGGCCGGGGTGATGACCTTCAGCATTATGGGCACTACACTTGCCGTGCCGGCTTATGCAGCAAGCTATGATTCAGCCTGGAGTGAGCGGGAACATCGCGAGGACGTGCAGAAGGAAATGCGCCGCCATCAGGAGAAACAGGATAAGATTAATGAGGAGCGCCGCAGAGAAGATGCCCGCCATCAGGAAAAGGTGCGTCAGCTGAAGCATGAAAAAGAACAGCATGAGCGGGAACGGTACGATAGAGAACATCGCAAACGTTCTGCCTATGACCGTTACCGCGAAGCAAGAGAGCGTGAAGAAGCTGCAGAAGCACAGCGCAAGCATGATGAAAAAGTGCAGCGCAATCAAAAAATCGCGGCTGCGGCCATTGGTGCTATCGTGGGCGCGGTAATTGCAAAAAATACCTGATATAGAAGAAAAAATGAACTCCTGTGGCAGTTTGTCACAGGAGTTTTTGCAAATGTAGTATGAATACAGAATACTTCTCGTAAAACCATCTACATTACAGATGTAAAGTTGTATACTTATGGTGGGCCGAATAAGGAGGAGTGATTCTTTATGAAAAAGTATTTGGGAATGTTTGTTGGTCTTATGATTTGGGGCGGTTTGCTCTATTTGCAAGGGACACCTGCAATCACAGAGGAGATTGCGGAAGAAGCGGTGGTTGCGGCTCATCCGGACACGCAGTTCTGTGAGGTGGAACATCAGGGCAGTGAGTTCCGGGTAGCTTATGTGACCAATGACCTGCAGCAGGGCAAAGTTACGCTGGCCAGCGATGGACATATCGTCAGCATGCAGTAAATGTCAGGTGAAATAAGGCGCACCAGCTCAAGATGAGTTGATGCGCCTTATTGTGATTGTATTTATGAAGTATGTGCCAAATAATATTTTTTTACCTTTTGCAGATTGCAGAGCAGAACCGCAGAGATAACGGCTCCGGCAACGGTAGAAATCAGGAAGGGGACAATATAGGCATAGAAGGCAATATTGCCAGCATTTTGCCCCAAGAACAAAATCGCTAACGGATAGGCACATAAACCACCAAAAATGCCTGTTCCCAGAACTTCGCCGCAAAGGGCGGCGATGATGTTATGGGAATATTTGTAGGCCAGCCCGCAGAGCAGTGCGCCGCACATGCTGCCGGGGAAGGCCAGTATACTGCCGAGTCCGAAAATATTGCGCAGTAAAGAAGCGCAAAAGGCTGTGCCTACAGCGTACCACGGTCCGAGTAAGACACCGCAGAGAATGTTGACCATGTGCTGAATGGGTGCGCATTTACTGCCCAGCACAGGGAAGGAAAAGAGACTGCCGACTACCGCTACAGCACAAAAGACGCTGGCCATAACCAATTTTTTCGTATGTGCATTCATATCAGTGTACCTCCGCTTCGATGGGCTTATGTTGGGGGCGCAGGGCGTTGACTGCTACGCACAGGGTCATAGTCATCAGCATGGCGGGCAGGGTACTGCCGATGGGCAGGTCGGCCTGCATGAGCAGGCGGTACAGGATAAAGCCGATAAGCCACAGGAACAGGTTAGGCCGGGAAAAAGAGGTTTGCTCGTAATGCCTGCCGATGATGAAGTAGTCGGCGAACTGAATGGCAATCATGGGGGCGAAAACAGAGCCGATAAAATACAGGAAGTCCGTAAAATCCAGCAGCGGCAGGAATACGGCACCTGCCGTTCCGATAATGGTAACGGCCAGAGACACGGCTTTTTTGTTCAGCCTGCTGGACAGAGATTGACTGGATACACCTGCGGAATAGGCATCCAAAAAAGTGGTGGTCACAGTGGACAACAGGATAATCAAAAGTCCGGCTATCCCCAGACCTGCCTTGCTCATCACCTGAGCAATATCATTTTCACCAAAGGTCAAGGCCGCCGCAAGACCGATAATGTACATCCAGCAGCTCACAAGGCCATAAATGCTGACGCTTATGGCTGTGGCTTTGACTGGCTTTTCGGCTCTGCGGGTGTAGTCGCTGATGAGGGGGAGCCAGGAAAGCGGCATGGCAATGGATAATTCCAGTGCCAATGCAAAGCTTAGCGGTTCCGCAGCTAACGGGGCGGGGGCATTGCCGCCGGATAACGCTGTGCTTAAAGATATAGTCAGGAGCAGCAGGGCACCCATGGTAAAAATATTCAGTCTGCCCAGATTTTTGCGGCCTATGGCAATCCAAATCATAATCAAAAGTCCCAGAAGCAGACACCAAAGCTGCTGATTGGTACCAAATAAGGTGCCGGCGGCAAGAGCGCCCTCGTAAATCATAATGCCTGTCCAACCCAGAAGCTGCACGATATTCAGCAGGGCAAAGAGGCGGCCTCCCTGCTGTCCGAAACTTAGCTTGACGGTTTCCATAGCGCTTTTGCCGGTCCTGCCGCCGATGATTCCGGCACCAAAGAGCAGGGCGCAGCCGATAATATGCCCTAGCAATATGGCGGCTAGGCCTTGCGTGAAACCCAGCGGGGCAAAATAGGTTCCTGTCTGCATTTCCGCGATGGAGAGTGCGGCACCAAACCAAATTAAGCCGTTTTCCCATAGTGAGGTTCCTTTTGCTGAAGCTGTCAAATGAATTCCACCTTTCCATAGTAAAAAAGCAGGAGACGCCGTAAGCATCTCCTGCAAAAAACACTCAGTATGACTTCCTACGGCGGCATTACCCGCATCAGGTTAAAGGGTCGAAGTTCGATTACTTCCTCTCAGCCTGCTTTACAAGCTCCCCTGTTGAATTTTCACGATTATTATACACAATTCTTGCCGATAATACAAGTCAAATCCACATATGCCTTAGGCACATGGCGATAAAGCAGACTATGGACACGCCGAAGGTGAAGTATTCCACACATTTTACCGGATACGCATAGTGAAGCGGGATATCCATTACTCTGGGCACGTTGCTGGCCAGCAGCGATGATGCTATGGACACATAAAGGAGCACGTTGACGATGGGCAGGGTCAAATGGGCAGAGAACGCCCGGATTAAAAGATATATGGCAAAGGCAATGAAAAAATAAGCGATTTTGTCTCCGTGTAGTTTCATGTTCATCATATCACATCCTTGTCATAGCAGGTTTCAAGGTAACATAAATATTACTTCGCGATAAGGGCGTTCTTTTCCTGCAATTACCAGATAATTTGCAAAGTTTATTTTCTTACGAGAATGATATATAATGTAGAAAAAGATACATTTTTAGCTTGACTTATTTGTAATATATGCTAAAGTGTTAACATACTATTTTACTGGGTTTTATAAATTATACGGAGAAAGAAGGAATCATTATGGCAGAAAAAAATAAGTCTGTGGAGGCGGCGCGGGAAGAAGCCCTGCGTGCGCATAATCCCAAGGCCAGCCGCAAACAGCTTGTCCTGTGGTTTGGTGCGCTGCTTATCGGCGGCTTTTTGGGCTTTTTAGGCATTGCGCCGTTAAATGAGCTGTTTAATTTCATTGCGACGGTATTTACCCGTCTGTTCCAGTTTATCGCTGTGCCGACTATCGCCTTGGCGGTGATTACTACCCTGGCGGCTTTGGGCGGTCAGAAGGAAACGGGGCGGATTTTTGCCCGCGCGGTAAGCTATACATTCCTGACTACTTTGGCGGCAGCTTTTGTGGGTCTGGGGCTGTATGTCTGGATTGCACCGGGCAATCTGCCGGCAGATATCGTGGGGGCAGGTGTAAGCGCTGTGCCGCTGGATAAGGTCGGCAAGCTGACTTACTATGACCATATTCTGTCGGTTATCCCGAATAACGTATTGCAGCCGTTTTTGGCGGGCAATGTACTCTCCGTTATGCTGATTGCCGCCTCCGTCGGTCTGGGACTGGCCTTTATGCCTAAGACGGAAAACCGTGAAGTGCTGTTAAAGGGGCTGCATGGTCTGCAGGAACTTCTGTTCACATTGATTCGTGCGATTCTGTGGGCGCTGCCGTTGGGCATTCTGGCTTTTGCCGGTCAGCTCTCTGCGCAGATTGAAGCCGGTGTGATTGTCGGTGCATTGAGTCAGTATGTAGCCGTAGTCATGGGCGGCAACCTCTTGCAGATGTTTGTGGTTCTGCCGCTGTTCCTGTTGGTTCGCGGTCTTAATCCACTCGATGTATTCCGCAAGATGTCGCCGGCTATCGCCGTGGCACTCTTTACCAAAAGTTCGGCAGGAACCCTGCCGGTTACATTGGCTACGGCTGAGCAGAATCTGAAAGTCAATCCGCGTGTATCCCGTTTTGTGCTGCCTATCTGCACGACGATTAATATGAATGGCTGCGCGGCCTTTATTCTGGTCACTTCGCTGTTTGTCATGCAGAATGCCGGTTTTGAACTGACATTGGGCACGATGATTGCCTGGGTGTTTATCGCGGTACTGGCGGCAATCGGCAATGCCGGTGTGCCCATGGGCTGCTACTTCCTCACCCTGTCGTTGATGAGTTCTCTGGGAGCGCCCATTGGTTTGATGGGAGTAATCTTGCCTATTTACACCATTATTGATATGATAGAGACAGCAGAAAATGTCTGGTCCGATGCCAGCGTCTGCGCAATGACGAATCATGATTTAGCCGGTGAGCTGGAACCCAGCCCGGCTGTACAGAATTAAGGTGTGAAAGCATGGGAAAAAGGCAAAAAATGGCGGCCTTTTTGCTCATCCTTATCGTCTGCCTGTGTGCCGGCTGTGGTGAGCAGCAGGTGAAAAAGAGTGATTTAATTTTGGATACAGCGGTAACGCTTACCGCTGAGGGCGCGGATGCGCAGGCCGCCATTGATGAAAGTATGGCCCGGTTGAAAACGCTTGACAGCATGGTCAATCCCAACGTACCGGACAGCGATGTAAACAAATTGGCGCAACTGGCTGGTACCGGCAAATGGGTCAGCCTGCAGCCGGAAGTTTATAAAATGCTGGCGGCAGCGCAGGATTATGCGGTCAAAACCAATGGGGCATTTGATGTAACGACCAAACCGCTGGTTGACCTCTGGGGGATTGGCACCGACCATGCCCAAGTGCCCTCGCCTGCGGAACTGGCAGCGGCACAGAAACTGGTCGGCTGGCAAAAACTGGAACTCAATGAGGAAAAGCAGGCGGCCCGCCTGCGGGAAAAAGGCATGGGAGTGGACTTAGGCGGTATCGCCAAGGGCTTTGCGGTAGATGAGGTTCGAAAAATCTATGTCAAATACGGCATTGCCAATGGTCTGATTAATCTGGGCGGCAGTTCCCTGTACGCTTTGGGTGTGAATCAGGAACAGACTGCCTGGCGCATAGGCATCCGTCATCCGCGCAAAGAAGATGCGCAGGAAAAAATGGCGGTGCTGCCGTTAAAAGATGTGGCACTATCGACATCCGGTGATTATGAACGCTTCTTTGAAGCGGGCGGTGTGCGCTACCATCATATCCTTGACCCGCGCACCGGGCGTCCGGCGCAGAGTGGCGTCATGAGTGTTACGATTGTGGCGGACAGCAGTGTGCCGGACGGCGGAATGCTGACAGACCTGCTGACCACAGCCGTCTTTGTGCTGGGGCCGGAACAGGGAGTCCGCTTTTTGCAGAGTTTGCCTCGTGGAGTGAAAGGCGCTATCGTGGATGGGCGTTATCAGCTTTGGACGACACGGGACATGGGCAAAGAAATGGAAGATGTGTCAAAGGATTTCCAGTTTTGGCAAGGCAGTGAGGAGTTGCAGTGATGGAAAAGGAATTACAGGCAAAAGTAGATAAATTGCAATCCTTGTTGAAAAGCTATGGCTGTGTAGCCATAGCTTTTTCGGCAGGTGTGGATTCGACCTTGTTGCTGAAAGCAGCCGTAGAATTTTTGGGCAGGGAGCAGGTATTGGCACTTACGGTGCAAAGTCCTCTAGTACCCGCAGCCGAAGTGGCGGAAGCCAGAGCCTTTTGTCGTGAGGAGGGAATCCGGCACGAGGTGCTGACCTTGGACCCGCTGATTTACTATGATGTACGCACCAATCCACCGGAACGCTGCTATTTTTGCAAGCGGCTGATTTTTGGCAAGTTGCGGGAGGCTGCCGGACGAGGGCATATTGTGCATCTGCTGGATGGCTCCAATGCCGACGATATGCAGGACTACCGTCCCGGTGCGCGGGCTTTGCAGGAATTGGGCATTCTTAGCCCGCTAAAGGAAGCAGGTATGGGCAAGAGCGACATTCGTGCCTATGCAGCGGCCCTGGGGCTGGCAGTGGCGCAAAAACCGTCTGCGGCCTGTCTGGCTTCCCGTATTCCCTATGGTGAGGAATTGTCGTTGGATAAGCTGCAACGCATAGACCAGGCCGAAGCATTCCTTCATCAGGAAGGTTTTTCTCAGGTGCGGGTGCGCAGTCATGGGGATATGGCTCGCCTGGAACTGCTGCCTGAGGAGATAGGACGCTTTATGACCGCCGGTCGCTATGAGCAAACGGCGCAAAAGTTGAAAAAACTGGGCTTTGCCTATGTGACATTGGATTTGGAAGGCTACCGCATGGGCAGCATGAATGAAACGCTGAAGGGAAAATAATATGCCGAAAAGCAATCTGACTACCCTGTGCTATATCGAGCATGAGGGCAAATATCTGATGATGCATCGGGTGAAAAAGGAACACGATATCAACAAAGATAAATGGGTGGGCATCGGCGGCCACTTTGAAGCCGACGAATCCCCAGAGGAATGTCTGCTGCGGGAAGCACGGGAAGAAACCGGACTGGTGCTTACGGATTACAAGCAGCGGGGCATTATCACCTTTATGTCCGACAGGTGGCAGACGGAATATATGTTCCTTTATACCGCCACGGGCTATGAAGGGAAAATCGGCGCGTGCAATGAAGGCGTGCTGGAGTGGATTGCGAAGGATAAGGTCTATGAACTGCCGCTCTGGGAAGGAGATAAAATTTTCTTCCGGCTGATGGAGGAGAATCGGCCCCATTTTTCGCTGAAACTTCGATATGTGGGGGAAGAATTGGTGGAAGCGGTACTGGATGGGGAGAAGATTCGCTGAGCTTGTTCGTTTTACATCGTAGATAAAAGACGCCCGCCGACGGACAATAGTTTTCTTTCGCTTAGACAGGCTTGTCAAACGCTGCAGAAAACTATCGCCAGTCGGCGGGCTTTTGTGCGTTAAAGCAGTTCGGCTTAAACTGCAATTTTTCAATCTTTATTTTCGGATTTTGGCAGGGAGTACGCCTGCTGCGGAGAAGATGGCGAAACAGAGCAGGGCGATTTCCAGATTTTGCAGGAGGTTTTCCCGCGGGGCAAGGTCTGTCCACTTCAGCGACAGGATTAAATTCATCATGGCAACGCTCAGTACCTGCCCCACTAAGCGGGTAGTGCTCAGCAGGCTGGCTGCAAGGCCGTAGTGTTTTTTCTCCACGGAACTCATGATGGCGTTGTTGTTGGGGG
>ERZ842401.2602-NODE-2602-length-23937-cov-3.243070_pt1 | contig 23937 bp, 32 predicted proteins | sample MGYA00521270_ERZ842401 | MGnify/ENA primary metagenome ERZ842401 (study PRJEB31892, sample SAMEA3878208) | bioreactor metagenome | biome: Moose rumen | place: Sweden | collected 2011-10 | study: EMG produced TPA metagenomics assembly of the PRJEB12797 data set... | reverse complement strand
ATCGGCACCATTGCCGCAGCCGCCGACAACAGACAGCGAACAGGTGTTCTTGCCGTCCGCGTACAGGTAGTCGATAGAGTTCGAGGATATTTGGGATAATCCCCAACCCACGTACGGGGATGGACCCACTCCGGAGATGGAGGAATATGATGTCCCTGTTGAGGAGTCTGCGTATGGGGTGGTGCTCTGGATGTACATTGAACCATAATTATTATAGAATCCATCCACGAAATCGTTCTGGGATCCCCAAGCGTTCTCAAGGAACACCCTGACCGCATCCTGTTTCGTGGAGGTCGTGCTGCTGTTGAAAGGTGTTCCGTAATATCCTGTGCTTGCCGAATTGGACTGTCCGGTCGTTAACGAGTAACCGTAACTCGAATTGTATGATACGTATCCCGCTCCGAAGTTCTGGGTGTTCAGATCCCCCGTTACGGCGTGGGTGAGTAGTCTGTATGCGTTCCATTGATACCAGTTCCATTGCATAGTGGGGCTGGATGTACCAGCCGCGTCCAATATGGTGGTGGCATTTGTGTAGGTACGCCAAGTCTGTCTGCTCGTATAGGTGGATTCGGGATCTATGCCGGAGTAGGCTGTGGCCTTGTTGTTGGCATAACCCAATTCGTACACCGAGATACCTATCGCCTGATATGTCGTACCGTTTATGGTGTGCGCCACGGCGTAAGCGGAGTCCGCCGCGGATTCGCTGGATGCGCCTGTCTGGGACCAGCTGTTGGTGATCTTCATCGTACCGGATCCACCGTTGGATGTACCCACGAAGTACAGTTTGGGCAGGATCCACATGACGTTGTTGGACGTTATGGGGGCTGAACTCCCGTTCACGTATTTCGATAGGTCGGTAGGGTTCAGCACGCCCAACATCTCTCCCGTCGATGCACTGAACAGTGCATAGAACGAATTGAACGGACCGACGCCTGTGGATGTGTTCCATGACCAGCTTCCGGCAGAACCGGATGATATTTTGGTCGTGGTACCGCCGTTTATGTTGTCTGTTACGTTCACAGGGTAGGTCTTGTTGCCGTTGATGCCTCCGGATGAACTGTACGTACCCAACGAGAGGGTGTAGCTGAATGTATCGTTACCAGCTGCATCCGATTCATCGGACACGTCCAATGCCGCCGGGACACCGACCAGCAACATCAGCATCACGGCCAATGCCGCGAATGCCTTTGTCCTTGTTGTATTACTTGATCTTTTCATATTATCTTTTAAATCGCACCAGGGGAAGCTTTCTTGATGTATGCTTTCCTCTTATCCCATGCCTTGAAGTATCTGACTATGGGTCTGAGATACTTGCAGTAGAGTCTGTACCCGTTGCACCATCTGAGCATACCGACATACGATCCTATGGACGATCTGTCATGAACGGTGGGTTCAATGCCTTTCTTCATCTTCGCGTACATGCGTCTGGCCGCTTTGATCATCTTCAATTTGGTCCTCTTACGGATATGGATGTAATCCTTGTGGATCACCCAACCGACAAAATCCACTCCGCGGGGTTCCACGGGATAGACCTGATAATTGGATTTGATTTTCAGTTTGATCTCGGCCAAAAGCTTTCTGTACACATTCAGGATGAAATGCAGCCATTTCTTAGAGAAACCATGGATTATGGTGTCGTCCACATAGTTGGTGAACATGTGTACCTTGTATCTGTTGCTTAGTGCGAACAGCACGTCGCGCAGATACAGATTGGCCAACATGGGTGAGGTGCGGTTCCCGATGGGGGTCTCCCCATCGGGATAGCTATCTATCAGGTTGTCGAAGAACCTGATTATCTTAGGATCCTTGAAGACCTTGCGTATCTTCTGTTTCGTGACATTCGGATCCATGTTCTTGAAGAATCCCTCTACATCCGTTTGGAGGACGTAGTTCGCCTTGGGATGTTGGAGATGCTTGAACACGGCCCTCATCGCTGAATGGGTGCCGTGTCCTTTGCGTGCTCCGTGGGATTCGGGTGTTAGTTTCTTATCTACAAAAGGTTCGAGTACCTGACAGAAAGCGTTCAGGACTATCGCATCGTATAGGGATACTTTCCTTATGATACGGGTCTTGCCGTTCTCGACTATCCTGAACTCGTGATAGCCTGCTATCCTGAATGTCTCTGTCTTGATCTCATAAATCATCCTTTTACGGTATTCGTCGAGATGCTCCTTGAACTCTGCTACCTCTTTCTTGTTCTTGCGGTTACGACAGCCTGTTCTTATAGCACGGTCGATGTTGTCATCCTCGTAGATTTTCTCGTAGACGTGACCGAATCTTTTCATGGGTATCGCCTGCGATCTGCGAACCACTCTTCGACATCCTTACGGAAACTACCAAGCGGTTGTTGACGTACATTCCTGTTTTCCACGCTGTCGGTGAAGTGGGGATCACGATGTGTTGATGTTCTGTCCGTACAGGCGAGACGGGCCCCGATGTTGCTGTTCGAATTGTCCACCCTGTTGTTCGAGTTGGCATACCCGGCACCAGCATTGGCATCATTGTTGTAGTTGCCGCCGACATACAGCGAATAGGTGTTCTTGTCGTTCGCGTTCAGGTAGTCGTACATACAATGGGACCGTCTGCGTGTGATTCCACTTATCCAATGATTATTGGACTGTAATGTTGTGATTTTGTGTTCGTGGTGATAGCATCCGCTGTGAATGCTTACAAAAGTGGTCGCAACAGGGGGTTGATACGCTTGTGCGGATGCCTGATAATTCATCTCAATGCTTATTCGTTGTCGAACTGTTGTCCGATACCGTGTGAGGGTGCCTTTCCCGTCATGTGCGATAGGGGTATGGAATCATACCCCCATGCATATGGGGACGAGGATGAATGCGATGGAGATGACCCCTATCGTCCCTCCGATTATGTATTGGAGGAGACCGTATTCATTCTCGGATCCGTTCGTTTCCTCATCCATTCTCTTCACCTTCGGTCCGATCAAGGGTATCCGCATCCCGATACCCTTTGGGATGGTATCCCATCCCTTGAGGTACCGGGATGCGGGAGGATGACGTCCTTCCCGTTCCGAGGGGTGTACCTTCGATGTTCACGATGCCGTTATGATGTCGGAACGTCCCTTGCTCCCCATCCCCTAACGATGGGGAGGGACGCGGGCCGGCATCGTGTCCTTCCGGTATCCCTTCTTCACGAAGAGGGCATCATCCTGCCCTTTGTTCGCTCACTCGTTCCTCCAAGATGATCCCATGAATGCGTAGACCGCCGCCATGAGGACTCCGACCGCCACAAGGATGGGGAGGATGTCGATGATGGTGGCGAGGCTTCCGCTGATCACGGGGACCTGCTCGTAGTAGGTGCAGTCCACGGGGACGAGGATCTGTCCTCCCTCTCCTACGACCGATACGGAGAACACGTTCTTCAGCTCCGTACCCTCTCCGTCCACGTACTGTTCGGACGTGATGGCGATGGGTGCGGTAGCGGATACCTTCTCCGATGCGATGACCGAATCGGTGAGGGCTATGAACGCCTGTGTGCTGTTGACGTACACTGGGGATGCGGATGTGGGGGTGTAGAGTCCGTATGTTCCGGATGCGTCTATCGCGTACAGGGTCTTGAACGCTCCGAGTGCGGGGAGTTCGGTTGCAGCGGTTCCCGTCATCGATGCCGTCTTGCCTGCGACGTCGACCGTAAGGGTCGCGTCAAGGGTGGTATCGGATGTGGTGAACGTTACCGCCTGTCCTGCGGATGTCTGTACCTTCAGCTGCGACGATGTCACATCGATCCTGAACTGATCGGATATGATGGATGTCGCAGTGGCGGGTGTGACCGTGATTGCGGAGGATGTCGCGGTGATGGTTATCGTAGCGGTGACATCTGCGTCGACGGGGCTATAGAGGGCAGATGATGTGGCTGTGTTGGACAGCTGTTTCTCATCTCCGTCCGTCGTAGCGCCCATGGCGCTGTTGATGATCGGTACGAAGACCAAGGCCACGACAAGCACCGCAATGGTTACGGCCACGACGCTCTGCGTCAGTTTGTTTGTCTGTGCCATTTTTCTTCTCAACTCCTTTCTTTGTCGATGTTGCGGGTGCTTCTTTCTTCCTTTTCGTTCGTGTGCTTTCGCCTGAACGTCACGGTGTTCCCTTTGTTCTTGTTCGATATCTCCCGTTCTGGTCGCATCCGAGTGGAAAAATGGGGGTGGATGCGGCATCGGACATCCTTTCGGATGGCCGGAACGGTACCGGGACGTTCAGGCAGTGTGTCCTTTCTAAATAGTTTGTTGCCTAAAGCCTTCGACCGGGAGTCCCGGTCTTGTGAAGCGTCATGTGTTCATAAGTCCCATTATTAGCATAAATAGGTCATTCAAAAGGTTGGGATCCGCTATGAGGAACCAACCCGTCCAATTCTTGACGACCAACGCTATGGACTCTATCGCTGCGAGGACACCCGTGAATATCAGCACGGGGAGGTTGTTGATCGCGAGGGATATCAATCCGGCGTACAGAGGGATGACTATCACGAAGGAACAGAAGTATCCCATGGTGTCGCTCATGTTGTACTTGGTGTAGTCGAACGTCATCAGGTCGATGAGGGTCTCGAATATCTTCGCCGCGTTAAGGGGGTTGTCCGTACCGACGTATGCGGCGGCATCTGTGGAGATGGATGTTACCATTATGCTCCAGTATCCTAGGTCGTAGCATTGCTTTACGGTATATCCGCCGTTCGTCAGATACCAAGGATCAATGCGGACATATATGCCCATTTCCACACCCCCGTTAAAGGCCATGGTGAACCTTGCGGTGTTGGTGGTGGAATCGAATGCTCTGACTATCTGATCACCCGTGAGGTATGCGACACCGGAATCGTTGCCTGAGAGGACTAACTGGCCTGAAATGCCTGTTGCGGTGTAGTAGGAATACCATATGAGGGAAAGGGATGTTGTGGTCGCAGTTATGTACACCTTATGGCCGTCCGCGTTGGTGGTCCAGGCATCCGAAGTTGGTTGGAAAGCATATCTCCAGCCGGTGTAACTATAGTAGAACGGCTCGTTGCTCTTGGTGGGATCGTACTTGTTACCGCTGCTGTCGTATTTCGCTTGGGGGGAGAAGAAGATGTCGGACTTCTGATCGACATCGAAGACTATGTTGGTGTAGTAGTCGCCCTTCTTATGGCCCGTGCCTTCGTTCTCGCTGTAATCGAGCGAGTTTTCCCTGTACTCGTATATGCCGGTGGAATTGTTCCTTATGACCGTGAACTGCTGTTGGGAACCTTGGTATTGGGTGGGAGAGTAGCCCGATACCCTTTGGCCGTAGAGCCATCCGTCGTCGGTGTAGTTGTAGTTACCGCCCTGATATGGGGTGTATATCCCGGTGAGGACCCATACGGCCTCCTTGGTGTGGCCTTTGGCCGCACCGGTGAAGTTGTAGTAGTCATCCATCACCTCTTCGTTGTCTATGTTGATGGCTTGTGTGGGGATGAAGACGTTGATCATCAGAGGGAGGACCATCATTATCACCAATGCGAAGATCAGTATCTTGAATGTGAATCCTGAATCGCCCCCTCCCATTAACGCCATATGCTCAGTCCCTCCATATGTTGCGTGCCGTGTATGCCATACCCAATACCGATACTATACTCAGCAGTATGGCCATCTCTGTCGATAGAACACCCATGGTGGAGAAAAGCAGTGTGGCCGCCATCCCTACCAACAGGGCGTAGAATGCGTTGCCTTTGCTGACCGTGATGACCAACACGAGCACGGCTATGTACATGACTATGCCGGCCATGTCGGAATTGCCGTCGAAGAACGTGCCGGCTATCAGGTCCAGTATCTCGTTGATAGATAACATGTTCAGAATGCCCCCAGTAATACGTATATCACGACTGCGGCGCCTATTACGACCGCCCAATCGTAGAGTTCCAATCTCCATCCGGATATGGATGTGATGAGTGCGGTGATACCTATCACCGCACCGATGAATATGAGCATGAAGGCGTCGGCGGATATGTTGAACCAGTTGCCCCAATCCATGCTGTACGTCTTCAAGGTGTCCATGTAAGGTTCGTATACGGCGGTGGTGAAGTACCATACGCCTGTGAAGGATATTGTGAGATTACCCTTCTCGAATGTTCCCAAACGAACGGAGAAGCTTTCGTCGACGAATGTGAGGTAGCATATCCTGTCGCCGTCGTTATCGGATGTAAGGTTCTCCCATGTGATGTAGATGTTCTGCAGGGTGGGGGTTATGTGTATGGCACCTTCGGTGGTGGGATTGCAGATCATGTTGTACTTTATCTTCTGGCCTGTGAGGTTCCCGTCCTCGTCGAGGACGGGTTCAGTGACCTCTATGTAATACAGGTCTGTTATGACGGAACCGTCCAATGTGAATTTCCATCCGTTTAGGGTCATGGTCTCCCCGAACATGGCGAAACTGTATAGATTGAGCCTTATGTTCTCGTAGTCCGGGAATTGGGAATAGATGTTGAGGGACGGATCGACCATGACGAAACCGTAGGTGTCCAGCCACGTGGTCGTGCCTACGACCTGGAATCTTACATGGTTGGATGACCTCTCGCTGGCGTTGTTCATGTCCTCGTGGTAGATCTTCTTTATAGCAAGCTCTTCCGCTATGGAAGTGTATGTGTATATCTGCTTGGTGAATATCACATCATAGTTCACGAATGTGAAGTCGTTGTTGACCCATTTGGATATGCCCATAAAGGATATGGCCGATTCCTGGGCATCGATACGGAGGATGAATTGCGGCCAGTTACCGATGTTCAATGATTGGGAATCCAATGGAGTGGATCCGTTCAGGACGGTTGTTGTGACGGTAGTCTTCTGATTGGTGTAGTCGACATCTATCCTCAACATGTAGGATGTCTGATCGAAGTTCCACTGACCGTCCGAGGGTTCATCATTCGTATCCTGTGCGACATCGTCGGCGTTGAACCTCCAAAGGGGGATGACCATCCTGTGGACGTAGTTGTTGGCCGTGTTGTCGAACTTGAACAGTACATCCACACGGCCGTTGACGTATTCGTTGTCCCACCAGACTGAGTACGCTTCCGGTACTTCGAAATGAGCTGTTGTCCTGAAGTTATTGCCAGGCATGGCGAATATACAAGGGTTTGCAGTGCTGTCGTCATGAGACCAATATGAGAAGTACGCTGTGGCGCTAGGGATTGCTACAAGTTTGACTTCCGAACCTTCTTGGACTAAGCCACTGTAGGCACCATTCTCATCGGTCGCCCCGACATATGTGTCGTTAACATATACATTGACGGCGCACCCTGAGTGATCATCGTAAGTCCAAACGTACAATGTATTGTAGGTTATGTTCCTGAATAAACCCATTATCAGTCTGTCGGATGATGCCGTGAACGAATAGGGGTTCTGCGTGTATACATGGGATGTTGGCAGTTCAGCCCATTGAGAGAACTCATAATCTCCATCATATTCAGCGGTGAGCATTACGATTGTTCCCTCTGGAACTGTAAGGCTGATGCTTTCTGTCACATCGCTTACGGTCTGTGGATCGTACCCGGTTGCGGAAATGGTGATGGAACATCCAGGCAGATTCTCTTCGGATGCTATCCATGTTGTGATTGTGTATGCTCTGACGAAATTCGCTGTTATCTCGGTGTCAGATGTTACTGGATCATCTATATTGTCCCAGGAACTGAAGAGATATCCTGTGGACGAGGTTGCGGTGACTGTTGTTCCGTTGATCACCAGGGTATTCTCAGACGGCGTGATGACTGAACCGGCAGGGACATTGGGGACCGTTGTAGGGTTCACTGTACCTCCTGTTCCCGCTGTGATCGTAACGTTGTAGACATCTGTTGCGAATTGGGCATAGAGGGTGTGGTCTGATGCCGTCATGACTATAGATGTGGATGTAATCTGCGTACCGCCGGTTGATTCTGTGAACCATCCTGTGAAGTTAGAATAGGGCTTGGTAGCCGTCGGAAGTTCACCATACGGGTGTATATATTGCACCGTTTTGGTCTGGTCGCCTACCAATGTTCCGCCATTGGTCATTGCATCGAATGTTACGGTGTAGTTGTAATATTCGAAATGAGCAGTTGTTCTGAAATCGCTGCTCGGCATCGTAAATTCAAGTGGGCTGACGGTACTGTCATCGTGAGACCAATATGAGAAATATGCCCCTATACCTGGAACGGGGATCAACTTGACTGTGGAGTTCTGTTTTACATACCCTTCATAGGCACCGTTCTGATCGGTGACACCGTCATATGTTCCGTTGATATGAACCTGCACCGCACAGTCGTCCGCATAATCGTATGCCCATATGCGTAGGAAATGGTATGTTATGTCCTCAAAGACTGCTGTAATTATCCTATTAGAAGATACGGTGAATGTATAGGGGTTATCGCTATATGAGTGTACTGTGGTAGCCTCTACCCATTTTGCAAAGGCATAATCCCCACTATATGCTGCGGATAACGTTACCGCTGTACCAGACGGGACTGTCAGGCTCGCACTTTCTGTCACATCGCTTACAATCTGTGAGTCGTACCCAGGTGCGGAAATGGTGATGGAGCATCCCGGTATGTCGACTTCGGAAGCTATCCATGTTGTGATTGTATATCCTTGAACGAAATTCGCCGTTATTGTCCTATTGGAGGTTATCGGTTCTGTTGCGTTGGACCACGAACCGAAGGCGTATCCGCTGGATGGAGTTGCAGTGACTATTGTTCCATTAAGGGTCAGTGTGTTTCTGCTTACAATTATCGTGGAACCCGATGGAATATCTGAGATGGTCGTGGTTGATACCGTACCATAATTCTGGTTGTTGGACTGAATGGTTACGGTGTATGTACCTTCCCACACAGCGTAGACCGTCGATGATGATCTGTATGCAACGGAAACCGAACTGACGGTGGTTGTTGCAGAGGATGTTGTTCCCCAACCCTTGAAAGTGTGACCTGAATATGTGGGTGGGTCGGATGTGTTTAGCGTAAAAGTATGGGAACTTGTTCCCGTTTGAATGTAATATGTTGCAGATGGAGGGTTAGAGCCACCGTTGGCGTTGTATGCTACTCTGCTAATGTTCAACGTGGTGTCCACGTAATCAGAGGAATCTGCATTGTTCGTAGCCCTTACTACGATGTAGCCGTAGTCAGATGGTGTGATGACCGTTGATTTGCCTGATAAGGATGATAAAGATGCCTTGGACGAGTTTGTTGTGATGGTCCAAGTGGCCGATACGTTGGATGTCAGCGTCAACGTCGGCCCTGCCGTACCGACCGTGACCTTCAGATACTCGGACCATACGGCATATACAGTCGTTGAAGATCTGTAACTGACCGTAACAGCAGAGATTGTGCCTGACCCGGAAGATGTTTGATTCCACCCTAGGAACTTGTGTCCCGAATATGTCGGGGTAGTCGAAGTGTCCAAGGTAAAGTAGTGGGTGCTCTGATGACCTGCGTCGTTCTGAATATAATATTGTGTTGCAGGTGCACCAGAACCGCCGTTTGCATTGTACACAACTCTACAGATATCGAGAGTCACTTCGTCATAATCTGTCGAGTCGCTATTGTTAGTTGCCCTGACCTTGACGTATCCGTAGTTGGACGGGGTGACGAGAGTCGATGTTCCTGATGTCGTTGACAAAGTTGCCTTTGTTGCGTATGATGTGATACTCCATGTGGCACTCGTGTTGGATGACAGAGTCACTGTAGAACCACCAGTACCTACGGTGATTGCGATATCAATCGATTCAGTAAAGTTCGGACTGAATGTAGTATTGGATGTTGCTGAGAATTGGTATGGATTGGTGGTGTATACTTGAGTCGTACCGATTTTGGTCCAACTGACGAAAGCATAACCTGTTCCGCTGGTAGCGGCCACTGAAACTCTTGTGCCTGATGATACAGTCAGTGATGCGCCGCTATTCTGTGTCGCCGTCTGCGTCGTATACCCTGATGCAGATATCGATGCTGTGCAACCGGAATACCCTGTCGCCAATAGCGATATGGTGATCCCTTGCTTGAAATATGCATAAATCGTCATATTTGATGTCACAGTATAGCTAGGGATGGACCATTCATCGAACATATATCCGGAAGATGGTCTAGCGGTCACTAAAGTCCCATTAATGGTAATTTCATCCCCATAAACGTTCACATAAGATCCGGATGGTACATCCGTAACAGTCGAACGGCTGACAGTACCTCCAGTCCCTGCATTTATAGTGACGGTGTATGTGGGCTTCTTATTAAGTTCGAGATAGACGACTGGAGGGTAGTCGGACCAAGTCTCATACGTTGTAGGGTTCGACGAACCGATATAACCTTGCAAAGAACGGAATCCTAAAAGCTCCCACTCGTTACTTAGGTTCGCTGTGAATGTCACATTGACACCGTTGTCGACTTGCATAGTCTTAGTTTCGCCGGCAGAAACCGTCACAGTCGAATACCCTGGTGCGGATACGGTCATGGAGCACCCTGTGTATGTTTCGGACACACTCAAGGTCATGGTGAACGACGCTGCATCGGTCTCTTCTGCATCTTCGGACAGTGTCGTCACCCCTATGAGTCCGAACGCTATGATGACCAACCCTGCTAATAGGAAAGATTTAGTCGACTTGTCGATCATGTCTTTCACGCCCCATCCTTCATCCAGACACCCGTGTTGGGATCGAGGTATGCCACCCTGGGAATCGAATAGATGTAGTCGCATGATTGGGCCAGGTTTATCTCGCTGGTAGCACTTGAGCTGGTCCGACCGAAACATACCTTGCAGTTGGATACATCTATGTTCGTTTCCAATATGCTCTTGAACTCGTTGTCGGCATAGAGCGTGACGAACCCTGTGTAGGTGTAATCCGTGATCACTCCTTCCTTGTAGACCGGAGTGACCGTCAATGTGGCCTTGCATGCTATGGGCGGTGTGGGGTAAGAGGTACCGTTATGCTGATTGTATGAGTTGCTGGCGCATCTGTAGCTGAACTGTGTCCAATTGAGCGGTTCGCCGACTATCGTTTCCTCGATCCACGATTCCTTGTTCGTGAAAAGGATCCAGTTGGAATTGAATACTTCGTTCGGACTGCTGTTACCGTCACTGGGGACGCCGGTGGCCGTAAGGAGATATTCTCCGCTCTCATGCAAATTCATGTAATCAAGGAACTCTGCGAGAGTGGTCGTACAGAAAGTACCGTTCAGCTTGTTTATGTAATACATGTATGCTTCCTTTTCCACATTCTCGTTGGTTGCGGTCCTATAGTTATAGTATAGGACGTAAGGAACATACAGATCACTGGTGTGGTATGTGGATTCTAGGTCGGACACGTCGACCGTTCCATCATCGTATGCTTCCGGTTCCAAGTCCAATCTGTAATTATTCACCCTTGGTTCGTCGTATCTGTCGACGTTCGGTACGTATCCTACCTGATCCTCTGCGAAGTAGTATCCTTCCTCGTGCTGATTCTTGGATTCCTCAGAATAGTATCCTGTGTAGTTTGTTGAGGGGTCGAACTCTATGTACTGCGGATACTGTTCCGTGTCGAACAGTCCGTTAACATCCGCGAGGTAGTTGTACTTGACCACCTCCTCGGAGCTCGCTGTTATGCCTGCAAGGTATGCTCCTGCGAAAGCAACCACCATGGCTAACGCTATGATGACCACTCCAAGCATACCGTCTTTCATTTCCATATAGGTTCTCTCCCTTGTAGTCCTTTGAAGAATAATGCCAAGGGGATCCGTCTGTCAAGCAAAGCGGATGACCGCCTCTCCGTTCCCCCTGGGCTTGCGTTCGGGGCCAAAAGATGGGCGGCCCCGAACGGGGCCACCCTTTGGTCCGCAATTCCGTGAGTTCCGTAACGGTCTCACTCCTTGTCCTTGCCCATGAACATGTAAATGCATGCCATGAGGACTCCGATGACGATGAAGATGGGGATGACGTTAAGGATGTTCTTAAGGTTCTCATCTCCGATGTCAGCGGTAGCGGACGAAATGATCGGGACAGCGACCATCGCAAGGATGATGACTGCAACTGTGATCGAGACGACGTTTCCGACGAATTTGTCTGTGCTGAATGCCATTTTTCTTACCTCCCTTTCAATATATTATGTGTTGTTACGTTCTATCGCTTAGTCAACCTCGTTTGTTCTTGTGTATGTGCGGACGACCCCAATGATCAATCCAACGATTGCCAGAACGAGGACGATCTCGATCATATTGGTATACATCGAGACATCGGACTCTTCCATGTTCAATGCATTCGCAAAATGTTCAAGAGATTCGATCTGGCTCAGGGCGACCGGCACTAAGGCTGAACAAATGAGAATTATGGAGACTAACAGCCCCATTATCACGTTTGTCGATGAATCTAGCAGGTCTGCCATGCTTCAAATTATCTCGTCATACCGATATTTATACGATTTGTAGAATTTTTGAGGGGGTTTTGAGGGGTTTTCCTATATTACGCGCACGTACTTATTATTAGTAGGATGGAAAGGGTTTCCGAGGGATAGTTTAATATTGATATCTGTAGGGTCACAGGGGACGGCTGACAGTCGACCCCTGTTCCCCGGGATCGTCATCCCTTGCGGTTCTTGATGGAATCCTTGGCCGTTGCCGCCCCCTGCTTGATGGCCTTTTTCAGGTTGACGTTCTCGATGTCGGTATATGGGAGACCTTCCCCGTCCTTGCATGTGAGGTAGACCTATTGCTGCTGTTCCGTCATGCGGGCAAGTACCTTGTCCCTTCTGCCCTGTATGAGGTCCCTTTGTATCGTGGGATCGCAAAGAAGCCATTCCGTGGACACTATGGGGTTGTCGTAGTCTATCTCCTCGTCAGTCTCCACACCGCAGATCTTCCTCCACCTTGGGCGGTACTTCTTACGGATGGTCTCGGTGGATTTCGCCACCGCATCATCCATGGTGTCACGGAAGTGTCCCATGAGGGTCTTCTTGTTCTTGGCGTCCTCCTCTGCCTTCTTCTGCATCTTCTCCTGGGCGGCTTTCAGTTCCTCATCCGTGTAGTGGGTGAGGTAGTACTTCTCGTCCTTCTTCCTTCCTAGCATATCATCATCCTCCTTACATGAATCTGGTCACGACCACTATCGCTACCACGAGCACCGCACCCATCAGGATGATGGTCTTGGTGGGATCCTTGTGGGAGGATTGGGTCCAATTGACCGCGAGTGCGTTGTCTATCTTGTTGCTCTGCATGTACAATGCGGCGTCGGATGCCGTGAACTGGTATTCCAGCAGTCCCATGTTGCGGTAATGGTTGTTGTTGTACCAATCGCTGTCCTTGATCTTGTCGTGGCAGTAGACGTTCTTCTCCCCGGTGCATTGGACCGCATCGTGGGGGAGGTCCCTCTTCTTAACAAGTGTGGTCTCGGATACGAACTCCCCGGTGGCGTCATCACGGTACAATGTACGGAGTTTGACGTATCCGTCGAAGGTTATCAGCTGCCAACGGCGGAACTTCTCCCCGAATGAGTCGGGATCGGGTTCCCGGTTCTTCCTCTTGTCACGGGCCTCCTTCTCTCTCCGTCTGCGTTCCTCCTTCTCCTTCTTTCTCTCTATCTTCCTGCGTTCCCTCTCGGAAAGCCCTTCATATGGATCGGCTATCGCGGTCGGTACGGGCACGGGGGTCGGTCCGAGCCCCCCTTCCTCGGATACCTCGTCGGATTCCCCGGGATCGGTGCTTTCATCGGATTCCTCCGTGTATTCATCCGTTTCTTCGGTGTTCTCGTCGGATTCCTCCAATTCTTCGATGTATTCCTCGGATTCTCCCGATTCTTCGGTGTAAACGTCCGTTTGGGGCGTTTCCGATACCGTCACGGGTCTTTCCTCCTGTCCTTCGGGCAAGGGGGTCACTATGACACGTCTGATGCCGCCCTCGACCCTTTCCTCCGTGTCGTCGTCGACGGAGCCGGCGAGTATCCTCGCCTCGCAGTCGCGACATACCAGCTGTCCGTCTATGGCGATTCCCTTGCCACCGAAATCGGGGACGAACTTTCTCTTGCATTGGGGACAGATCATCTGTATCTGCCCATCTTCGGTGTCCGTTCCGGCGGTGACGACCGCGGTTGCAGGTTGTTCGGTGCCGTCGGATTCCCTGAGATTGACAGACATGGGCCTTACCCTGTTGTCGGAGCCTATCACGAGCTGTGTCGTGTTGCCCTCGGAATCAGTGATGAACGACGGTATCTGCTTGCGGGAAGGCCCTCTTTTCAGGTTCTTGAACAGTTCCTGCGCCTTCTCGTAGTCGTCAGGGTCGGCGGAGGGCGGTGCGATGTATGTTTCCTTCGGGCCTATCTCGACGGTCTCGTACTCCGTCTTGGGTCCCTTCTTGGGTGCCTCGGACGGTGGATCGTTGTCAAGGGGTTCCCCGGGATCGGTGTTCCGTACCGACGGTTCGGTGCGGATGGGTATGGGAACGGGGCTTGGGGAATGTACGGGTGTAGGTTCCTCCTCGTATGTCTGTTCCTCTTCCTGTTGGATATCGGGTTCGGGGATGTCCATGACGGTGACGTCATCTGATATGCCCATCTTCTTCGCCTTGGCTATCTCCTTCTCCCTTGCCTTCGCCCTCCTTGCGTCCCGTCTCTTCTTCCTTTTGGCGGCACGTTCCTCCTTCGGGGTCAGTTCGGGTTCCTGCGGTCTGTTCCGGATGGATGCCTTAATCACATCGTCGGTCGCACTGCGGTCGCCCTTGGATGCCTGACGCTGCATACGGCGTTCCTCCTTCTCAGCCTTCTTGCGCTCCCTGCGTTCCTCCCTTTCCTTCATCCTGCGCTGACGGACCTCCTTGGTGGGTCTCTCAACCTTGTATGCCATGGATCATCAGCTCCCGTTAAGGAAGGTCCACACCAATACCACCAAGGCTATCCCCCCGGGTGCGGTGAGGTATTTCCAAAGAGTTTTGGCGGTGTTCGTGAACCAAGGCTTGTTGGCGTTGAACCAGCTGTAATCGGTCATTGCCTTGTATCTGTCTATGTCTGCGAGGAAGTTGTCCATGTTGTAATCGAGTCCGCACGTGTCATATGGCACGATCTCATTCTCCTTGTAGGCTATGACGGCCTCGCTCGGTCTCTCCTTACCGTAGTGGTACACCCTCATGCGGACGAGCCCGTTGGTGGGTACGAAATACAGTTGACCGCGTGTCATGAAGAACCTGCGGTCGAAATCCTTCTTTTTCTTGACTTTGCAGTACTCTACGCGGTTGCATCCGCTGATTATCACTATCATTGGTCTCTTTCCTCCTTGTTACGGGTCTCCTTTGATGTTTGATCGTCAATGTGTTCCGTGGCCAGTCCGGTGTACTTCCTGTTGTCCTCATGGTTCATAGGTAGTACTCATCCTCCTCGTCGCCGATGTAATCGTTGTAGATCGACCATATCTGCTTGATCCAATAGGAACATACCATGGTCATTCCGAACTCCAGCATGGCGACGCATATGTACGGCTTGATGTCGGACATCTCCGATATGGGTCTGCTCATGAACATCGAGAATCCGGCCATGCCTATGATCAGCAACATGAACAGTCCGAATTGGAGCAACGGGAGCCATGAAGGTATGTCCATGTTCATCTGAGAGGTGTCCTCCGTCGTTCCGGTCATGGTCCTTATACTTGTCCTCATGATGAACGACAGGGGGAACAGTATGCCGAACAGGACTATGGGCGCCATTATCACGGGGATGAACAGCGCGAGGAACATGGATTCCCCGTCGCCGGCGGACAGGAAGTACCCTATGTAGTCCGCAAGGCACATCATCAGTGCGGTGCATGCGGTAGCCAATCCGATGCATATGGATACGGCCATGTGTATCTGCATGTGGATCCTCATGGTCCCGCCTCCCTTTCCATGGGGTCGATCTCCCTTACGGTGCCGTAACGGATGGTCATGACGTTCCTGAGGGATATGGATGCCCAGAGCCCTGTGGCGATGATCATCGCCGGGATCAGGCATACCAACAGGTACATCATGGAAGGTAATCCCGATGCGTATCCGGATACGGATACTGCGAACACCGTTGCTATGATGACCATTATGAGAAGTAAGATGAACGAGAATGCCCTTATCCTGTTGTCCTTGGTGCTAGGCGGTATGATGTAGCTCCTTATCAGGGATCTGTCGATATGGCCGTCGTCGTTCCACAGACGGTATCCCTTGGATTCCCAATCGTCCCTGTGGCGGTCGATATCGTTGATGAACCTCCTCACAACTATGTATCTGTGGGGCAGGAAGCATAGAATGTCCGTCAGGAACATCATCCCTATGGCGAACAGCATGTCGTTCCTTGCGGAATCTGGGGTGGGGTCCTTGCTGTGGGACACTATCAGCCCCATGGTCGACAACGCCAATACGATGGCCACGGCCAGTATGGCCGTGTCCGCCATGTCCAATTCCCTGTCGGCGTACATTATCATGGGTCAATCCTCCTTGGAGAACAGGATCGAGAGCCATGTGACGAGGGGATCCTTCGGCGAGTCGACCTTCTTGACCATCCTTTCCTCCCTCATCCTGTGGTGGGCGTATATCCTTGCCACCGTGCTTTTCGTGATGTGTTCCATCAGGATGAATACCACTATGGGCATTATTATGGTCAAAAGGACGTATCCCATCGGGAACGTCCCTGATGTGCTGCGTTCTATGGACAGTGCGAACACCATCATCATGGCGACGAACGCTACGCTCATGAATGCTATCACTCCGAAGGCCAACAGATCGGTGCGTCTCTTTGGTGTGAGGGTCATTGGTCCTCCTCCTTCTCCAATCCGTCGTCTTGGATTCCCTGTGCGTTCACGGGCAGGTGATCCTTGTCAAGTATGTTGTTGAACACCGCTACGAGGACCAGCATCACAATGAACGAGATGAACAGGAGTCCCAGGGTCATAAGGTAGGTCTGCCAAGTGGGGATGTCCTTCAATGCGGACAGGTCTATGCCCGCCATGTACGATAATGTGAGGATGGCGACTATACCGAACACGAAAGGAACGGCTATGATCGTAATGGTCATTCCCATGCGGACGGGGGCGTTGTTCACTGCCTTCCCCCCTTCATATCGGATTCCAATGCCTTGTCCCATGCGGTCATGGTATTCTTCAGCATCATCGCAAGGGACATCACTATCACCAGCAGGATCATGAACACCTGAACCCCCGAATCCGTGTTGGGATCGGGGAGCTGCCATTCGTTCTGCGACGCTATGAGTATCGTCACCATGGGCAGACATGCCACCGCCGTGGCGGTCTCCGCCACGGAAAGGTAGAAGTATCTGCGTTCGGGGGTCATTCGGTGTCCTCCGAGGGGGATGCCTCATCCCTTTCGGATGATGATTCGGTGTCATCCTTTGCGGGAGTCCCCTCTTCCTCCGTGAAATCCGTGGCGTACTGTCTGAGGAAATCCGGGGAGAGTTCGGGCACAAGCATCTCCGCTATGTTCATCGAGGTGACGTATTCCTCCTGTTCGGCGGATATCTTGCTACGGATGTCGTCCATTATGCCGATGTTGCGCTTGTTGTCCCTCGACATGTCCGTGAGGATCGATGTTATGATCCTGTTGTGGATCTGTACGTCGTCCCTTATCTTGGCCTGAATGCGTCCGATGTCCTTTATGGCGGAACCGAGGACTATCGTTATCATGGCAAGCAATACCATGATGCACATGTACAGGCATCCCTGGAACTGCTCCTCGCCCACATGGAATAGAGATAACGCAACTGCGAGGAACACTATGAACAGGACCACGGATATGGCTGTTGTCAACGGGGAGCCTACATGTTTCCAGTAATCCTCTGTCGGGGAGTCTTCAAGCTGACTGTTCTTGCGTCTCATCGTCACTCACCCCCTTTGCCTTGCGGATCATGTTGTCAATGAGCTTCTGCTGTGCCTGATACTTGATGGGCTGGTAGATGTTGTCCACCTTTTCGGGGAGTGCCCCGAATATGCCTGTGGATATGAGCATCCAGTAGGGTTCTGCATCCTTGGAATACTCGTTGCGTTTGGCCTTGGATACCTCGAAGAAACCCCTTCCGTATCCTCTTATCAGGGAGTGGTCCTCGCTTGAACAGTGTACACGGTAATCCGCATGTACCTGACGGACACCCTTGTCGATCTGGAAGATGGACGGGGCGCAGATGATGGTGGACCATCCTCTGGACCTCATGGTGTTGAACAGGTTGACGATGTCCTTGTTCTCCTTGGACATGGAGTTCTTGCTGGACAGAAGAAGCGAACCTTCGTCTATGAGATTGATGGTGGATGCTTCGGGATCCTGTAATTTATCCCACAGGTCCTCAAGGCTGTATATGTAGTCCTTCTGGAAATCGAACGGGACCTTCAGCTTCTTCGCCAGTTCTATACAGATGTGGATGGCGAGGGTGGACTTTCCGGCACCCGTGTCGCCGTCCACAATGACCACGTTCTGCTGGTTGCGTTTGATGCGGTCCCTCAGTTCGAGGATGAACAGGTCGAACGTGTCGCTGTATATGCCCAACTTGAGGCGGTTCTTCTTGTATGTGGCGACCATATGCATGCGTTTTCCGTTCCAACGCTTGTTAATAACGGTCTGCCCGGGATACTTCTTCGCGTATGGCATGGCTCAATCACTCCTGAGTGAACCCGGTGTTGGAACCGGCCTGCATCTCGTAGAAGCTGTCGGGAACTCCCGAACCCGCCTGTAGGGATCTGACGACCTCGTCACGACCCTGTCCCTGAATGGATACGGCAAGGCGTTCCAGCTGCTCTATGCGTCCCTTGATGTATCTGGAGTTGAACCTGAATATCATGTTGTACCCTATGGCGGCCGCATCCGCAATGGATTTGGTCGCACGGGTCATCAGTTCAAGTTCCTCTCCCCTCGTCACCGCCAACAGGTCTATCGCTTGGTGGAACGGGGTCTCCATGTCCGCCATGCCGTTGGTGTCGGTGAACGATATGCTAGGCTCGTCCAAAAGATCCTCTGCATCCCTCTTATCGTCTGACATCGTTAGCACTCCTGTGTCTGATTGTCCGTCCTCTGCGGAGGAATGCTTTGCGCATCGGATCCTGATTATCCCATCCCTTCCTTCCGCCTTGACGGGCTTTATGGTCCGAAAGGACCATGCGGTCGGTCATCAGGGCATCCGTCCTCGCGGATGCCGATGGATGGCATCAGTACCTGTTCATGAACGCTTTGCGCCCGGTCATGAGCATGATGAAGAATGCCAGTACCACCAAGATGATCGACTCGTTCTGGTCCAGGGTTTCTTCCATGAGGGTCAGACACATGCTGCATATGGCTACGAAGAAACATAGCCACTGCATCTCCACACGCTTCACTACGAACGTGAGGATGTAGATCCCCAAGGTCAATAGGAAGAAGACCATGGTCAGTTCGAACATGAGCATATATTTTCGTCATACAGATAGAAAATGTTTTTGGGGGTCGGAATAGAGGTAGGTTTTCGGGGGAAAAATAAGAACCGTTATACTGCGGGGGGATTTCTGTATTTAATTATTTATTGGCCCCCCCTTTAGTAAAAATGCGGGTTAGCCAGATAGTTGAATCGACCGAGAGGTGGGAATGGGGCATAAAGTCGATTTTTCTCCGTTTTTCTGCATCAAATCTCCCTTGAGGACTCCGAATCACGGATTTTTTTCCCGAAAAACGACTCAAATTGATTTCCGTTCGGAGGGGGTACCCCTGGCGGGGGGCAAAAAATATGGGTATTCTTTAGCAAACTTGGCGAGTGCCCGAACACCTTGGAGATCGGTCGAACCGAGGGGTCGACCGACGGTAGGGATGATGGTAGGAGGGAATAGGGGATGAGGGGGATCCTTGACGGGGTTTAGAGGGGGCTATCGAGGGATTATCGGGAGGATTTCTGCGTAGGATATCGGTGAGGTTCGACCCTCGATGGGGAGAGGGGGTCGGAGAGGTATCTGGATTCCTTTCCCGGAAGTCGGGTCGGGAATCGATTCTGCGGATGTTATGAAGGGATATCGGGACGAGGATAGGATGATGATAGGCTAGATGTTGCGGATGGTCCGCAAGGGCATCGTAGGAGCTGCATAAGGGAGGCACTATGCCTTAGAAGGGCGAGGATACTCCCTCGCAGCGTTGCCGCCGATAGGATGTGCAAGGTCGATGTGCAACCCGATGCTATGTCGGGAGGATCGGAGGATTGCGTTAGAGGGGTCGGGAACGGGGTTCTAACGCATTTTGTCATTAGGGGCAGGGTCGGACAGGTACGAAAGGGCTTAGAACGGTTCTACGGGGGTTTCTAATGCATCTATGGGAACGTATGGGGTAGAAGAGGGGTCGCCCGAATGATCTCAATCCTCGGAATGAACGGATGTCGGATACCCAATCCTGAGCGGACGACCCCATGGATCGGGTACATGCCGATGTAGTTGTTGGACCGTATTAATGCTTTGTATGATGCGATGTTGGACAGGCAATCCTGTTACGCATTGGCGGATGGACAGACCCGTCAGAAGTCCATCCTTGTATGGAGTTACTAATGATCCAATGCGTGTTCGGGTTCCTATGTCGTCGATATACACAGAGTCTGCGACGGGTCTGTTACTAAGAATGATGTGTCGAGGATATATCCGTTCTTACATTATGAGTGTCTTAGAAGGTCGGTAAGGGGTTTCCATCATGATGCAAGCATCATGATGACGGACGCCTGCAGACGTTACCGTCCGCGAGGACGGGAGCCTCTATCATGCGTCCTCTCGAAGGGTATCTCCATACGAAGAGGGATCTTGCGGATGGGGAACGGATTATCGTGCCCACCTCTATCCCCATGCTGGATGATGTGTATACTGTCATCTCCTCGGATCTCCGATGGGCCATCATGTATCCTATGGCGACCTTGCGGACGTTGACGAGACTGGTATCTGTGAAGCCGTTCTGTATCGGTATGTAGTAGGTGTGCGAGGTCATCTGAATCCCCGTGGGTGTGTGTCATCTTATTTTTGTAATCGGGGGTCGCGGGACCCACCGATGACATTTATGTCATCGGAAAGGTCCTTTTTAGTGGTTTTTGCTCAGAGTCCCCTGTTGTACTTCTTGAGGCATCTGCGCTTCTTGAAGGGGTTCATGATACCGTTGCATTCGGATGTCGTGACGATCCTGTGCTTCCTGGCGTAGTCCTTGCGGAGCTTCTTGATGCACTTCCTGTCGGACATGCTCAGATTGCATATCTCGCCCTCTTCCTTGAACCTCTGGATATCCGCCTGCGTGTAGGCGAATCCCTCCTCCTGACGGCTCTGCAGCGCAGTGGGGTGTCTGCGTCCTTCGGGCACATAGGGGTCGTCGTTATAGGCGACCTTTTTCCTGTATCCCCTCTTGTGGGCGTCACCCTGATAGGGCCACTGGGATCCCTTTGTTCCGTTGTAATTCTGTACGGATGGGAGATCCTCCTCATCCATGTCTATCTTGTATGCCATTTCTTTCACTTCCTTTGATTCTGTTGATTGCCCTCACAGCATCCTTCCGAACATGCCGATTGATGATCAGGCCATTGTTCTGATACCGATGGCACGGAGCATGGATCCATCCATCCCTATGATGTCTGTCCGAGGGTCTTCCTTTCTACTGTGCTTCTTCCTCTTCCCATCCGCTTTGACGGATGGGATCTTGGTCGCCGTCATCACAAAAACGGCTTGTCCGAGGGTTTGGCGGATGTCCTTTGGACCTCGTTTCCGAGGGATCCGTCCTTCCTGACGTAGTAGGATGTCTTGCCGTTGACCTGACGGAATACTGCTCCATTGGGCCCCTTCTTCATGCTGCCGAACTGTTTTCCGTTAGCGTACAGGCGGATGGTCCTGTCGCAGTCAGGCTGTTGGGCCATCATGGATGCGACGAATCCTCTGAGGGCATCCTTGTTGCTGAACTCGTACCTCTCGCCGGAGAAGGGGCATGTCACATGGTACACTGCTATGGTCATTTCCCCCCGTAGCGTTTGCGGAGCTTCTTCGCAAGGTCTAGGAGATGTGCCGCCATCTCATCGTATGAGTTGGTCAGGTCCTCTTCCAGACCGTCGATGGTAGCCCTGTAGTCGTAGCTGTCCTTGGATGCGAATGTGTGGTAGTAGTCGGAGTATGCGACCTCGGACAGGTAGGGGAAGTTCCCGTTGAACGCATCGTACTGGTATTTGTAGAACACACAGGCGAACTCGAATGCCTCTGGGTCGTTGGCGAACCTCACCGCCTTGGATGTGTTGGCGTATTCCTTGAGGAACTTCTTCCTCTTGGATTCCATTGACTGTCTTACCTTGGATATCGCTATCGTGGCCATTTCACTTCAACCTCCTTCCGAGGGTACCGTCGGACTTCAGAATGAATGCGCGGTACTCCTTGGAGGATGTAGAGTATTCGCTGTAAAAGAACACGATGGATCCATCGTGTCCCCTGTCGAATCCGACCATTCCGATGGCCGTTTTGGCCGAGTTCCTGATTTCGATATTCGGTACTTTGTAGCCATTCTTGATAGCACGGATGGCATACGCCCTCGCCTTGACGATGGAATCGTACTGACGAGGGGTACCGTTCTTTCCGTAAACAATGTATGTCATGTTATCACTTCTTTCCTTTCATTTGTTCAGATGAACAGGCTGTTGTACTTGCTGGATTGGGCCTGTTCCTTCTTGATTTTCTCCATCCTCTCCGTCTTGGGGGTCGCGACGGGAGGACCTATGCGTTTGATGTCACCGCTCACGGGACTTACCCTGTATAGCTGACCGTCGGATGATCTCCACTCGTAGCGGCCATCATCCTTGTGGATGATGCCGATGTGGGTGTGGTCAAGGGTCCGGACGATTATCTGGGGGTACTGCTCCATCCTTCCGGTGGTTATCAGGTGCTTCCTGAGTCCGTCTATCCCTCCGGCGGAGACACGTCCTATTATGGACACTCCGTTGAACGATGGTTGGGCTATCTCGTACATCGGCATGATCCATCAATCCTTCCTTATGGAGCCGTTCGGCTGGACTATGCCCCTGACGGTTGCGTTGCCTTTGACGTCGTATCCTTTCCAGTTCCACATCTGGAGCTTGCTGTTCAGATACATCGTTCCGCCGAGCCTCATGACGGTGGTGTGACCCTTGCTCTTGCTCGGCACATATATGTCCGCAACTACGTTGGGGCACATGTGCCTTGCCAGCTTGGATCTCAGAGCATCGATGCTGTCGGCATCGATTATGAACTGATGGGCGAGGAACTTCCTCTTGCCCGTGTTGGTGTCGATGGCGAACGTCTCTACGTGATACAGTGTCATGTTCAGAGCCTCTTTATGGATCTGGAATTGGACAGTCCCTCTTTGAGTTCCCATGTTTCCTCATCCCAGATGAGTTTCCTTTCCCTTGCGGGGAGCTTGATTATCTGTCCGAGTTTCCCTGTCTTGGGGTCGAACCGTCTGGCGACACCGTCCCTGTTGACCCAATAGAAGAGGTTCTTGGAACGAACCATACCGAGGTATCCGATGTTGAAGCTATGATTCGGATAGGCCCTACCGATCCTGATGAGGTCCTTGGGTTCGTTCCAATCGCTTGCCAGATCCCTGCGCATCTCTGCGAGATTCTTTGCATCGGGGTCTCCGTGTTTGCCTATGTCGATGGATACCGCCACGTACTCTATGATTCCGTCCATGCTACCATCACCACACGTGCTGACGGTACATTTTCTCGTCTGCAGGGCTCATTCCGTTGTTGAACCTGTCCAAAAGGGCCTTCATGACCGCCTTTTCATCTGCTGTCTTGGGTTTGACGTCCCATCCGCGGTCGTAGTTCAGGATTATAGAACCGTATACTGTGTGCGAGGGATCGACCCCGGGGAAACCCGGCTTGCTGATGAACAGCTTGGAGATGCATCCGTTCTCGATACCGAATGTTGATGGTAGGAGGAAGTTCTTCATCTCGAATCTGTATCTGTTACCCTTGTAGGTCACTTCGCCCACAGTCCATCCTCTACCTGACCTCTTCCAGTTGACTCT
>ERZ842401.2601-NODE-2601-length-23945-cov-49.464588_pt1 | contig 23945 bp, 18 predicted proteins | sample MGYA00521270_ERZ842401 | MGnify/ENA primary metagenome ERZ842401 (study PRJEB31892, sample SAMEA3878208) | bioreactor metagenome | biome: Moose rumen | place: Sweden | collected 2011-10 | study: EMG produced TPA metagenomics assembly of the PRJEB12797 data set... | reverse complement strand
ACCCCAGCAAATGCTGGGGCTAAGGCTTATGGCTAAAAAGGGGTTGGATGCTTACGGCAAAACCGCACTTTTGTACCAGAGAGGTGCGTTCTTTGTACCACTTTCACCGGCTCTTTGCACTCAAAAGGACGGCTTTGTCCTGAAACGGTTTGCTTTTGCGCAATGATGAATAGTGCAGGCGTTTTGCTGGAACTGGTGCGGGCGGCGCTTGGCAAGGGCGTTGCAGGGTCTCTGCCAGAAACCGTGGATTGGGCAGAGGTGCTGCGACTGGCCGATGCACAGGGGATAGTGGCGATTGCGGCTGATGGTCTTGAGTATACGGTGGCGCACGTGCCGTTTGACGTCAAGATGCAGTGGGCGGGCAGGATGATAACCCATGAACAGGTGTACCAGCGGCATAAGGAGCTGATGATGAAACTGGCAAAGGTTTATCGCAGAAAAGGATTCCGCATGATGGTGCTGAAGGGATGGGGGCTTTCACAGAACTATCCTGTGCCGAGCCACAGACCTTCTGGCGACCTTGACATCTGGAACTTCGGTCAGTGGAAAGAGGCAGATGCCTACATTGCTTCGAGAGGGGTGGAGATAGATAATAGACATCACCATCATACGGTGTTCAATGTGGAGGAACTGACGGTGGAGAACCACTATGACTTCGTCAACATCTATGCTCATCGCTCCAGCCGAAGGATAGAAACGAAGCTGAAAGAACTGGCCAACCGCGAGTATTGGAGCAATACTGTGGACGGCGTAGAGATTTATACGCCCTCTGCTACGTTCAATGCGCTCTTTCTACTTCGCCATACTGCCCAGCATTTTGCGGGAGCGGGAATGACACTACGCCAGCTCCTTGATTGGGCGTTGTTCATGGAGAAACACCATACTGAAATACATTGGAAGGAGTACACCAATTATATTAAAGAAGAGAAGCTATGGCGTTTCTTTAATCTGCTCAATCTGTTAGCTGTGGAGAAACTGGGGTTCAGCAGGGAGTTCGTTCCCTATACCATTGAGGGTGATGAACTATTGGAGCGCGTGTTCGCGGACATCATTTCGCCGGAGTTTTCAGACAGGGTGGAAGGGAACGCCATCAAGAGGATTACGACCAAGACCCGCCGATGGTGGCAGAACAGATGGAAGCATGACTTGTGCTACTCAGACAGTATGCTGTCAGATTTCATCTATGGCACTTGGGCAAAGATATTAAAGCCAAGTCATTTCTTGCATTGACCATAGATGATGACTATAGACTACAGACTTTAGACAAAGAATATTAAATTGTAAATATGGCAGAAAGAAAACGAATTTACTTATGTCTGGCTCACATGAGCGAGGCCGGACTGGAACAGAAGTACATCAAGGAAGCATTTGATACTAACTGGGTGGTACCTTTGGGGCCGAACGTGAATGCCTTTGAAGAGGATTTGAAGAAGTTCTCTGGAGAAGGCAGAGAGGTCGTGGCACTAAGTGCCGGAACAGCAGCTGTACATCTGGCATTGCTGGCTTGCGGGGTTGGCCCAGGAGATGAGGTGATTGTGCAGAGTTTTACGTTCTGTGCATCTTCGCACCCGATTACATACTTGGGGGCAACTCCTGTGTTCGTTGATTCTGAAAAGGAGTCCTGGAATATGGACCCGGAGTTAATGGAAGAGGCTATTAAAGACCGTATTACTAAAACGGGCAAGAAACCAAAGGCTATAGTGCCGGTGGCATTGTATGGTATGCCTTATCAGGTTGATAAGATTATGGCTATTGCTGAGAAGTATGACATCCCAGTGATAGAAGACGCTGCCGAGGGTTTTGGTAGCCGCTGGGAGGGTCGAGTGCTGGGAACATTCGGAAAGTTCGGTGTGCTCTCGTTCAATGGTAACAAGATGATTACTACTTCTGGTGGTGGTGCTCTGATATGCGAGACGATGGAGGACAAAAATAAAATAATGTGGTATTCGACTCAGGCTCGCGAGGCTTATCCTTACTATCAGCATGAGGCTATTGGGTATAACTATCGTCTTTCTAACGTATGTGCAGGCATTGGTCGTGGACAGATGACAGTTGTGGATGAACATATTGCACACCACAAGAAGTTGAAGAACCTATATAAGGAGCTGCTGAAGGATGTGAAGGGTATCGAGGTACATGACAATCCTGATGAGCGTTATGATAGCAACTTCTGGCTTATTACCTTGACCTTAGACCCTGCATTGAAGGTGAAGGGTCAGGAAAACGCTTATAGGCAGGTAGTCCAGGGAGCTATTGGTGGTGCAGCAGGAGTGGTTCACGCTACAGACAATGCTCATACTGAAAGCGAGCCAAACACGAATGTGGAAGCTATGCGTATGGTGCTGGATGCAGCTGATGTCGAGGCAAGACCGTTGTGGAAACCGATGCACAAACAGCCTGTATATAAGAATGCACCTGCATATATAAATGGAGTGTCTGAGCATTTCTTCAAAGTAGGTCTTTGTGTGCCTTCAGGTCCTTGTGTAACAGAAGACGATGTGAAAAATATCGTTGAGACTTTCAAGGAAAACATTTTGTAAGGAATCAAATAAACAATCACGATATGTCAGTATTTAAAGACAAGACGCTGCTGATAACTGGCGGCACCGGTTCGTTCGGCAATGCCGTGCTGAACCGCTTTCTGAGAACAGATATTGGGGAGATTCGCATTTTTTCCCGGGATGAAAAGAAACAGGATGATATGCGGCACGACTTCCAGGCAAGGATGCCGGAGGTGGCGAACAAAATCAAGTTCTATATCGGCGACGTGCGCAATAAGTCCACGCTGAAATACGCCATGAAAGGGGTGGACTACGTGTTCCACGCCGCTGCGCTGAAGCAGGTGCCGAGCTGTGAGTTCTTCCCCATGGAGGCAGTGAAGACAAACGTTATTGGTACGGACAATACGCTGGACGCTGCCATCGACGCTGGCGTGAAGTGCGTGATATGTCTTTCTACCGATAAAGCGGCATATCCCATCAACGCCATGGGGATCACCAAGGCCATCGAAGAGAAGATTGCCGTGGCTAAGAGCCGTAACAGCGGGAATACGAAGATATGCTGTACGCGGTATGGAAACGTGATGTGCTCGCGTGGCAGCGTTATTCCTCTGTGGATTGACCAGATTCGCAAGGGAAATCCCATCACACTGACGGAACCGAAGATGACTCGCTTCATTATGTCGTTGGAGGAAGCCGTGGACTTGGTGCTGTTTGCCTTCGAGCACGGACAGAACGGTGATATCCTCGTGCAGAAAGCCCCGGCTTGTACGATACAGACACAGGCAGAAGCCGTTTGTGAGTTGTTCGGCGGGAAGAAAGAGGAAATAAAGGTCATTGGTATTCGTCATGGCGAGAAGATGTACGAGACGCTGCTCACCAAGGAGGAGTGCGCCAAGGCTGAGGACATGGGTAACTTCTACCGTGTGCCTGCCGACAACCGCGACCTGAACTACGACAAGTATTTCCGTGAGGGCGATGCCAAGCGGGCTACTATCGAGGAGTTCAACAGCGACAATACCCGCAGGCTGAACCTTGAAGAGACGAAGTTGAAGATTGCCTCGTTAGAGTATATCCAGAATGAACTTAACGGGATTCTTAACATCGTGAAGTAGGTGCCTGGAAAAAATTGCCAAGAATTAACCAAAAATATCGAGAATGAATATCTTGGTTACTGGAGCAAAGGGGTTCGTTGGGAAGAACCTTTGTGCCACCTTATATAATATAAAGGACGGGAAGGACAGAACAAGGCCGGGCCTAAAGATCGAGGAGGTCTTTGAGTATGACATTGATACTGACCCGTCGATGTTGGACGAGTACTGCCAGAAGTCAGACTTCGTATTTAATCTGGCAGGCGTGAATAGACCGAAGGAAACCTCTGAGTTTATGGAGGGGAACTTCGGGTTTGCATCGACGCTATTAGATACGCTGAAGAAGTACGGGAACAAGTGTCCCGTAATGCTGTCGAGTTCGCAACAGGCCTCGCTGACAGGTAGGTTTGGAAATAGTGAGTATGGCAGGAGCAAGAAGGCTGGTGAGGACTTGTTCCTGAAGTATGGCGCCGAAAACGGCGCCAAAGTGCACGTTTACCGCTTCCCGAATCTGTTTGGCAAGTGGTGTCGGCCCAACTATAACTCTGCTGTGGCCACGTTCTGTCACAATATTGCCAATGATTTGCCGATACTGGTGAATGATCCGAACGTGGAGCTGGAGTTGCTGTACATCGATGACCTTGTGGCCGAAATGCTGGATTGCCTCACCCCCAGCCCCTCTCCGACTGGAGAGGGGAGTGGTTACCAGGTAGGCGGAGAACACCGTTGTGAGTTCAACGGTCTTGACGTGGTGCCAAAGGAAGATGGGCGATATTGCTATTGTCCTGTGACGCACAAGGTAACGTTAGGGCGTATCGTGGAACTGCTGCATGAGTTTGCAGAACAGCCCAGGACGCTGATGATACCTGAGATACCTGCGGGATCGTTTGAGAAGAAGCTGTATTCAACGTACCTGAGCTATCTGCCAAAAGAAAAGGTGGCTTTCCCACTGAAGATGAACGTGGATGACCGTGGATCATTCACCGAGTTGGTGCATACGCTGAACTGCGGACAGGTGAGCATCAATATCTCGAAGCCCGGCATCACGAAAGGCCAGCACTGGCATAACACGAAGTGGGAGTTCTTTATTGTGGTGGCCGGTCACGGATTGATTCAGGAGCGGAAAGTTTGTCACACAGATAGCACAGATAATGAGATTTTGGAGTTTGAGGTGAGCGGTGACAACATACAGTGCGTGCACATGCTGCCTGGTTATACGCATAACATCATCAACCTCTCGGAAACGGAGAATCTCGTGACGGTGATGTATTGTAACGAGATATTCGACCCGAACAAGCCAGACACGTTCTTCGAGAAGGTGTAAGACAGAAATTATTATAATTATTCTAATTTCTTTCCAAATCAAATGAAACATTTTAGCAATAACGGGAAACTGAAGCTGCTGATCATCGTGGGTACGAGGCCGGAGATAATTCGACTGGCAGCAGTAATCAACAAGTGCCGGAAATATTTTGACTGCTTGCTGGCACATACAGGACAGAACTACGACTACAATCTCAATGGGGTGTTCTTCAAGGATTTGAAGCTGGCCGACCCCGATATATATATGGAGGCCGTGGGCGATGACCTCGGTGCCACCATGGGCAATATCATCGACAAGAGCTACAAGGTGATGGTTGAGACGAAGCCGGACGCTGTGCTGGTATTGGGCGATACCAACTCATGCCTGAGCGTGATTGGAGCCAAGCGTCTGCATATCCCCATCTTCCATATGGAGGCTGGTAATCGTTGTAAGGATGAGTGCCTACCCGAAGAGACGAACCGCAGGATTGTGGACATCATTAGCGACGTGAATATGGCTTATTCTGAGCATGCTCGTCGTTATTTGGCTGACTGTGGACTGCCGAAGGAGCGGACATACGTCACTGGCTCGCCCATGGCAGAGGTGCTGCACCAGAACTTGGCAGAGATAGAGGCATCAGATATTCACCAGCGTTTGGGGTTAGAGAAAGGAAAGTACATCCTGCTGTCAGCCCATCGCGAGGAGAACATCGACACGGAGAAGAACTTTATGTCACTGTTTACAGCCATTAACAAAATGGCAGAGAAATACGACATGCCCATCCTCTACAGTTGCCATCCTCGCAGTCGCAAGCGTTTGGAGCAGTCTGGCTTCAGGCTCGACCGTCGCGTCATCCAGCATGAGCCGCTGGGATTCCATGACTACAACTGCCTCCAGATGAATGCCTTTGCAGTAGTGTCGGACAGCGGTACCCTGCCCGAAGAGTCTTCTTTCTTCACCAGCGTGGGGCATCCTTTCCCTGCCATCTGCATTCGCACTTCAACCGAGCGTCCCGAGGCTCTTGATAAGGCTTGTTTCTTTATTGCAGGAATTGACGAGGTCTCACTGCTACAGGCAGTAGATACTGCCGTGACGATGAATCAGAATGGGGACTATGGTATTCCCGTTCCCGATTACGTAGAGGAAAACGTTTCTACCAAAGTGGTGAAGATTATCCAGAGCTACGTAGGAATTGTAAATAAGATGGTTTGGAGGAAGTTCTGATGCGGAACTTTCTTCATCCCCATTTCTTAAGACCTACGGTATAAGCGACCAAAGGTCGAACGAGCAGTTTTGCAGTTACTTGTTTGTTCCTCAATGGGGAAAGAAGAGGCAATGAGCAAAAGATCTATGTTACGAGACTATCAGCAGGACATGCTTCAGCGTCTAAATAAGGCTTGGAAGCGTAACCATAGTGTGATGGTGCAGATGCCGACTGGTACGGGGAAGACGCACCTGATGGCGGCGGTCATTAAAAATGAAGAATTAAGAATGAAGAATGAAGAATTTTCTTCCGTTCAACATTCTAAAAACTCTTCAGAGGGGCGGGTTCTGGTGGTGGCACACCGGCGGGAGTTGATAGCGCAGATTTCACAGACGCTGGATAACTTCGGCGTGGAGCATGGGCAGATAGTCAGTGGGAAGGAAACGGACTTCGGACATAAGGTTCAGGTGGCGAGTATCCAGACACTGACACGGAGGGGGATTGGAAAGAAATCTGCGGAAATTAACGAAAACTTTGAAGCGGGGAAAGACGGAAAAGAATCAGCGGGAATTGACAGAAATTATAATAATTATGATAATTTCTTTCCAAGTCTTGTGATTATCGACGAGGCGCACCATGCGCTGGCAAAGACATATAAGATGTTATGGGACTGGTGGCCAGAGGCCAAGTTCCTCGGACTGACGGCTACGCCATGCAGACTGAGCGGCGCAGCATTCACCGACTTGTTCGACGAGATGCTGCAGTCGTGGTCCATTCAGGAGTTCATCAACAAAGGCTACCTGTCCGACTTTGAATATGTATCGGCCAGCCCTGACAGCGAGGAACTGCGGAGGATAGCCTCGCTACGGAAACGCGGGACAGACGGCGACTACCAGACAAATGAGATGGCTACCGTGATGGACGTGCCTGAATCGGTGGAGCACCTATATAAGACCTACCGACAGTTTGCCAACGGGAAGAAAGGCATCGTCTATGCCATAGACCGTCAGCATGCGCAGCATATTGCGGAGTACTACGGGAAACAGAGGGTGGCGTGTGCGGTGATAGACAGCAAGACACCTGCGGGAGAACGCAGGGACCTGGTGGCTACATTCCGGAAAGGAGGCCTTCGAGTGCTTGTCAACGTGGACATCTTCTCCGAAGGGTTCGACTGTCCCGAGGTGGAATTCATACAGCTGGCCCGCCCCACCCTATCGCTGAGCAAGTACTTGCAGCAGGTGGGACGAGGCATGCGTATCTCCGAAGGAAAGGATGCCGTGACTATTCTCGACATGGTGGGACTCTACCAGACCTTTGGCCTGCCGACAGAGGAGAGAGACTGGATGCAGGCCTTCAAGGGCAAGCTATCGGGTAAAGGCCGTCAGGGCATGGCACATCCTGTAGTCATTAAGGATGACAGGACAGAAGAAAAAGAGCTGGTGAACCTACAGATGGTGCGCATACGCCGCAGAAACGAGTCGCAAAAAGGATTGTCCATCTATCTGCAAGAGGGCAAATATGGGGTGATGAAAGATGGTAAGGTGACAACAGGGCCTGTGTTTGAGAACATCAAGCGCTACGATAATGGCATGCTCTACGCACTGGCAACCTATCCTTATCCCATCTACCGAAACAGGACGACCGTCATAGACCTTCAGGGAACAGACCAGCAAGTACAGCTATATGGAAATGTAGAGCTGAGAGGCGACTTTCTCTATGGGAGCGACATCAAAGGCGGCCAGATGGTGTGGGACACCATAGGCAGGAAATATTATAAGGAAAGAGAACCGAAGTTTGAGAAGATAGGTGGCCTGGACATTCTGAAGAGCACAAAAGGGAAATATGAACTGAGATATGCCAGGGGCATGCAGTCATTCCTCTTCGACAAAGAAGAGGTTCTCTTCAACCGCTATATCGCCATCATACGCGACATACTCATACTGAAATGTGACGGTTTCAGGATATACAAGATCTATGGCTATGAGGACAACAACGTGCTGGTTCGCACGAAGAAGGGAAACGGAAGCATACAAGTGTCGTGGAACGGACATTTCGGCCGGTATTACGACAGCATACCCAAAGGGTTCTCCTTCAGTCCGAGTTTCAGTGGGCTTCAACTGAGCAGGGCAAAATAGGGTAGAGATATAAGGAACTGACACACAAATAAAGTTAATTGTTTGGCTGTTTGCGAGAAAAAAACTACTTTTGCACATAAAACCTGAAAACAACAGAAATTATGACTGCAAAACAAACAATCGAGGCCGGGAAGGCCATTCTTGGAATTGAATTTGGTTCCACACGTATCAAAGCCGTGCTCATCGACGAACAGAACAAGCCCATTGCACAGGGTTCGCATGAGTGGGAGAATCAGCTGGTAGACGGTCTCTGGACCTACAGCACCGAAGCTATATGGTATGGCCTACAGGACTGCTATGCCGACCTGCGCAAGGACGTGATGAAGCAGTACGACTGCGAGATAGAGACGCTGGCAGCCATCGGCTTCTCGGCAATGATGCATGGCTACATGGCCTTCAACGAGCAACAGGAGATTCTGGTGCCCTTCCGCACTTGGCGCAACACCAATACCGGCAAGGCAGCAGCTGAGCTGAGCAAACTGTTCAACTACAACATCCCCCTGCGCTGGAGCATCAGCCACCTTTATGAGGCTATCCTCGACAACGAGGAGCATGTCACTGACATCAAGTATCTGACCACGCTTGCCGGCTATGTGCACTGGCAGGTGACAGGCAGCTTCGTTCTTGGCGTTGGCGACGCTTCGGGTATGATTCCCGTAGATCCTGCCACAAAGACCTATGACGCAGAGATGGTACGCAAGTTCGACGAGCTGATTGCTCCACGCGGCTTCTCATGGAAATTGCTCGACATTCTGCCCAAGTCACTAAACGCTGGCGAGAACGCAGGCTTCCTGACCCCAGAGGGTGCTAAGAGGCTCGACGTGAGTGGTCATCTGAAAGCTGGCATCCCCGTCTGTCCACCAGAGGGCGACGCTGGCACAGGTATGGTGGCCACCAACGCTGTGAAGCAACGCACAGGCAATGTCTCGGCCGGCACCTCCAGCTTCTCGATGATAGTGTTGGAGAAGCCCCTGTCGAAACCTTACGAGCCTATTGACATTGTCACCACGCCTGACGGCAGTCTTGTGGCTATGGTGCACTGCAACAACTGCACCAGCGACATCAACGCCTGGGTGGGGCTGTTCAAGGAGTACCAACAGCTGCTGGGCGTGCCAGTAGACATGAACGAGGTGTATGGCAAGCTGTTTAACAAAGCCCTGGAGGGTGACACCGACTGTGGCGGTCTGATGGCCTACAACTACGTCAGCGGCGAGCCTGTGACAGGTCTTGGCGAGGGCCGACCTATGTTTGTCCGCTCAGCTAATGACAAGTTCAATCTGGCAAACTTCATGCGTGCCCACCTCTATGGTGCCATCGGAGTGCTGAAGATAGGCAACGACATCCTGCTGAAGGAAGAGCATGTGCAGGTAGACCGCATCACTGGACATGGCGGCTACTTCAAGACCGCAGGTGTGGGTCAGCGCATGCTGGCTGCCGCACTCAATTCGCCTATCTCGGTGATGGAGACCGCAGGCGAAGGCGGTGCATGGGGTATAGCCCTGCTGGCTGGCTATGTAGTGAACAACCCGCAGAAACTGTCGCTGGCCGACTATCTTGAGAATGTGGTGTTTGCCGGCAACACAGGCGTGAGCATTGCTCCCACATCAGAAGATGTGGCTGGTTTCGAGCGTTACATTGAGAACTATAAGAACTGTCTGCCTATAGAGCAGTGTGCTGTGGACAACAAGAAATAAGTAAACAGCAAGCATACAATATTATAGTCAACGCTGCGGCATGGATGCTGCAGCGTTGACTTTTTTTCATGCGTTCTGCCAAGACTTGTTAAAGCTCTTGCAAGCGGGCAATATACTTTCCCAAGATATCGAATTCGATGTTTACGGCTGTGCCCACCTCTATATCCTGGAAATTAGTATGCTCCATCGTGTAGGGGATGATGGCAACCTGAAACGATGATGAAGTCGGGGTGCACACAGTGAGTGACACGCCGTTGACGCAAACCGAGCCTTTGTCGACGGTGAAGTAGCCCCTGCGAGCCATCTCATGGTCCTCCTTATAAGAAAAGGTGAAGTAGGTAGAGCCATTGGCGTCGGCCTTGGCCGTACACACTGCTGTCTGGTCGACGTGCCCCTGAACGATGTGGCCGTCAAGTCGTCCGTTCATCAGCATTGAGCGCTCCACATTCACCTTGTCGCCCACCTTCAGCAGCCCCAGGTTGGTGCGTTCGAGCGTCTCTTTCATGGCAGTCACCACATAGTTGGTGCCGTCGTTGCTCACCACGGTAAGGCACACGCCATTATGTGCAACGCTCTGGTCGATGGTCAACTCGCTTGCAAAAGAGCAAGTCAGCGTAAAGTCGATGTTGTCTCTGTCTTTCTTGATGGCTACCACGGTAGCGAAATCTTCGATAATGCCGGAAAACATATAAGTCGTTTAAATAGGAAAAAAGAAAAGGGCACACCGATGATGTGATGAAAACTCCTTTATCACAGGTTGTGGGAGCTCTCTGCCTTTGTAATCCACCGGCATAGACGTCGGCATGCCGACATGCAGCTTGGTTAGTGGCCCGCCATTGGCAAGAGAAGACGTCCCGGTTTTCATTGTTATTTGATGAGTATCCCGATCGAACCGGTGCGCCCCATATATCTCAAACGCTTGCAAAAGTACTAAAAAAAATCGAACTGCCGATAACAAGCACTGCTAAATTTAGTGTTGCTCACATTCTTTAACGGTAGCACCGACAGCATTACGACTACTCTATTATCTCATAATAGTCAGTAGGTTCTTCATTGGCTGCACGATGGGCATCGCGATAGGTAGAGGGTGTATCGCCCGTCTTTGCCTTGAAGATGCGCGTAAAGGTGGTGGCATCGCCAAATCCCGTCTCGTAGGCTATCACGGCAATGTTCTCGTTGGTGTCCTCCAGATAGCGAATGGCCTGACGCATGCGATAGTCGGTCAGCATGTCTTTAGCAGTCTTTCCTGAAAGTTGCTTCAGGCGCTCTTCAATGTCGGGCTGTTCATCACTCAGCTCGCTTATCATGTCATCACCCGTCAGGTGAGCATCGGCATAATGCTGTGCAAGCCAGTCCTCAACCTTTGCCATGGTGTCATCGGCCTGCTGGTTTTCAATCTTTATTTCTTCATCTTCGGCTGCATAGTGGGTCTTGCTCGTGTCTTGCAGAATCTTCTTCTGTCGCCAGAACATAATGAATATGCCCAAGGCTGCGAAGAGAATCATATAAATCCAGATAGCTGCTGTCGACAGCAGGAAGAAGGGTGGCACGACAACACTGATCTTCTTCAGATCATACTTATCGGGCGACTCCAGCAGGAAGGCCTTCACCATAAAGGTGTAACGACCTGTAGGCAATCCGGCATAGCTCACCGTTCGTGTACGGTCAGCATTCATCCACTGTTGCTCATAGCCTTCAAGCTTATACTGATAGTGTATGCGATGCTGCAACTGATAGTTGAGCGATGCGAAGCGGAAGGAGATGAGATCGTTGTGCGAGTAGAGCACCACCTCTCGGCTGTCGGGCACATAGTAATCGAAATCCTTTTCCAACCTGGGACTCTGCAGCTTATCGTTCAGCCAAAAGTCGGTAATGCGCAACTTCATCATCGAGCCAGTATTGGTGATGAGTTTCTTGCGGTCGATGGTATAATAGCCATCAGTAGTACCAACGATGATAACACCATTGTTCATGGAGACGGCAGCACCCTCGGAGCACATGGTTTCGTCGACACCATCAAGACTGCTGAAAGTGGTGAATATGCCCTTACCTATATTATATGAACAAATAACGTGGTCGGTAGCGAACCACACATTGCCCTCAGCGTCGAACGTCATGCTGCTCACCTCCTCACTGGGCAGGCCATCTTTCGAACCGAAGTTCTCGAAGAGCCAGTTGCCCTTGCTATCCTTGCCCACAGTGTGTGACAGGCCGCCACCATTGGTGCCTACCCACATGCCGCCCCGCTTGTCGAGCGCCAGGCACACGATATCGTTTGAAAGCACGAACTTCTCTGGCTGTTCTGGACTTGCTTCAGGCACCTTGATGGTGAACGCATTGTCCTTCAGCGACATGATGAGCAAGCCATCGGTAGTACCGGCCCACACGTTGCCTTCGCTGTCGAGCATTAGCGTCCTCACCTTTAGGTGTGACTGATAGGGATAGGTTTTCATCGAGTTTTCCGGATGCAAGAACACGAGCTGTCCGCTCTTGCTCTTCGTAAGCACGTTCACGCCACCGCCATAGGTGGCTACCCAGATGTTTCCATACTTGTCTTCTATGGCACAATAGGTCTTATCGTCGTTGAGCGAATAGCGGTTGTTGTCTTCGTGGGTGAAGTGCTGAATGTCATATCCAGCACCGTCGCGAGGTGTCAGCCTATACAATCCGTTGCCCTTTGTGGCCATCCAGTAGTTACCTTTACTGTCTTTGCTGATACCATAGATGCGTCCCAGATTCGACGCGCCGACTACCACCTGTGGTTGAGCGCCAGGAGCCATCGTGTAGAGTTGTCCGGCCTTGTTGGCCATAAACAGCAGCTGCTTCTTTTTGTCATAGTAGAGGGCTCTGATCTCGTTTTCGCTGATTTGCTCATCGCTTGGTACGAGCTGGGTGCGCGTAATCGTGTTCTTCTTTATCTCCAGCTTCTCCAATCCACGACGACTGGTTGACTCCCAAATGACGCCCTCCTGCATCTCAAGACTGGCATTCACAGTGTTCGACAGGTTCCAAGGGTTCGACGGGTCGTTGTGGAAATACTCCACCTCGTCGGCTTCCCTGTTGTAATAGCCATAGCCACCCCGATTCATGCGTATCCACACCGTACCACCAGATTCTCTGATGCAACATCCCTGTGTGTCGTAGTCGGGCACTCCGATACGCTGTGCAAAGCGCTTCACGCTGTTGCTGCTGGGATAATAGCAGTTTACGCCAACCTGTGTGTCAGAAAACCAGATGAGTCCGTGACTGTCCACAAAGATGGTATTCACAGCACTTGAGTTCTGGAATACCTGCTTAGGCTCCTGTCCGTAGGCAAACGACAATATCTTGCCAGAAGCTGTGCCTGCATAGATATTGTAGCCATTAGAATAAAGGCAGTTTATGCTCTCGTCGAGGAAGATGCCTTTGCGCTCGATGGTCAGATTTACAATGTCCATGCGGTGCACGCCCTGGTCGGTTCCCAGCCACACATCGTTCTGATAGCCTTCAGCCATTGAGGTGATGACCATGCCTCCGGTGGTGATGAGCTGCAGCTTTACGGCGTCGCCCTCCATGCGCATCTTGTACATTCCTATATTGTTGATGGTGGCCAGGACATCGCCTGTGCTTGTCACAGTAAGCGGATTGTCGCATTTGAACTGTTCGTGACCGCTCACCCCTTCGAAGGGATCGATTATCTTGTCAATGGAGCGTTTCAGCACAAATATTCGCTGGTCGTACATACGCAGCCAGATGTTCTGCTGGTTGTCGAGGGCCATATCTTTAATACGGTTGTGCAGATGGGGGATGCCACTGGCATTGCCTGTCTTATAATTATAAAAGTGGTATCCATCGAAGCGCGAAAGCCCGTTCCATGTGGCCAGCCACAGATAGCCATAGTCGTCTTGCAGCATATAAGATATGGCATTGCTGGCCAAACCATCATCTGTAGAATAGTGGTTGCGCGTGGCCTGCAGCTGCTGTGCCTGCAAAGTGTGGATGCCGCAGAACAACATCAGTAGCAAAACGACCGTTGTAGAAAGAGCTTTATTACTTATTTTCAGGTTCATTTTAGTAGCCTTGATTATTTTAGGTTGTAAAATTACACATATTTCCCGACTCTACCATATATTTAAACATTATTTAATACAGTCTTTACACATCGTAACTTTTCGTGTCGCTATGAGCGAGCAGGGTTGACACCTCTTAACCGTATACTTTGCTTAGCAGATGAACATCGAGGTAACATCACGCAATGATTTCTGGCAGCTAAACGGTTACTAAATGCAAAAACGTGTTAGAAGTTTTGCCTGTATCGGTATTTTTGTTTACCTTTGCATTTTGAAATACGTATTGCAATATGGGATTATTTGGATTTTTTAGTAAGAAAAAGCAGCAGGAGACGCTCGACAAAGGTTTGGAAAAGACCAAAACATCGGTGTTCGACAAGCTGGCACGTGCAGTGGCGGGCAAGTCGAAAGTCGACGAGGACGTACTTGACAACCTTGAAGAGGTGCTCATCACATCTGATGTGGGAGTAGACACTACGCTGAAGATCATCCAGCGCATCGAGGAGCGCGTGGCTCGCGACAAATATGTGTCGACGAGCGAGCTGAACAGCATTCTGCGACAAGAAATTGCAGCCCTGCTGGCCGAGAACAATTCGCCCGACAACGACAAATGGGACCTGCCCAGTGACCACAGCCCCTATGTCATTCTTGTGGTAGGCGTCAACGGCGTGGGCAAGACCACCACCATCGGCAAGCTGGCTTGGCAGTTCAAGCAAGCAGGCAAGAAGGTCTATCTGGGTGCAGCCGATACCTTCCGTGCTGCAGCAGTTGAGCAGATATGCATCTGGGGCGAGCGCGTTGGTGTGCCTGTCATCAAACAACAGATGGGCAGCGACCCAGCATCGGTAGCCTTCGACACGCTGCAAAGCGCCAAAGCCAATGGTGCCGACGTCGTAATCATCGATACAGCAGGCAGACTGCACAACAAGGTTGGTCTGATGAACGAGTTGAAGAAAATAAAGGACGTGATGAAGAAGGTGCTGCCTGAAGCACCCGACGAGGTGATGCTGGTGCTCGATGGCTCTACCGGCCAGAATGCCTTTGAGCAGGCAAAGCAGTTTGCTGCCGTCACGCAAATCACGTCGCTCGCCATCACCAAGCTCGACGGAACAGCCAAGGGCGGTGTGGTCATAGGAATAAGCGATCAGCTGAAAGTACCCGTTAAGTACATCGGACTGGGCGAGGGCATGGAAGATCTTCAACTGTTTAATAAACAAGAGTTTGTCGACTCTCTGTTCAAGGAATGAAGCGCAAGACGGTAGACATCATTACGATGGGGTGCTCGAAGAACTTAGTCGACTCTGAAGTGTTGATGGGACTCTTCGAAGCCAACGGCTATCATTGCACTCACGACAGCGACAATCCTACAGGTGAGATTGCCGTTGTAAACACCTGTGGCTTCATAGCCGATGCCAAGGAAGAGAGCATCAACATGATTCTTTCGCTGGCACAGGCAAAGCAAGAAGGACGAATAGAAAAGCTCTTCGTGATGGGGTGTCTCTCTGAGCGCTATCTGGCTGACCTGGAGCGCGAGATACCCGAGGTAGACGGGTGGTACGGCAAGTTCAACTACAGGAAGTTAATAAGCGATTTAAAAGCCATACAAAGCCCCTTTAAAGGCGGGGATGCTGAGTTACTTGAAATTTCCGCGAGGGACAATTCTTCTACTACTCCATGCTACACGACATTCCCTCCTAAGGAAGGGCTTAGTGCGGTCTTCCGTCACCTCACCACCCCCTCGCACTATGCTTACGTGAAGATTAGCGAGGGCTGCGATCGCCACTGTGCCTATTGCGCCATACCCTTGATAACTGGTCGGCACACGAGTCGCCCGATAGAAGAGATCCTCGATGAGGTGCGCTGGCTGGTCAGCCAGGGAGTGAAGGAGGTGCAGGTTATAGCTCAGGAGCTAACCTACTATGGTGTAGACCTCTACGGTCGGCAACGCATTGCTGACCTTGTGGAGCAGATGGCCGACATCGAGGGCGTGGAGTGGATAAGGTTGCACTATGCCTATCCGACACATTTTCCATGGGACTTGTTGCGCGTGATGCGCGAAAAGAAAAATGTGTGTAACTATCTCGACATAGCCCTGCAGCACATTTCCGACAACATGCTCAGCAGGATGCTGCGCAACGTCACTAAGCAAGAAACCATCGAACTGATTGAGCGCATACGCCGCGAAGTGCCTGGCATCTGCCTGCGCACCACGCTCATGGTGGGATTTCCCGGCGAGACTGAAGCAGACTTCCAGGAGCTTCTCGACTTCGCACGATGGGCAAAATTCGAGCGCATGGGAGCCTTTGCCTATAGCGAGGAAGAAGGCACCTATTCTGCCGGGCACTATGCCGACGACGTGCCTGAGGATGTGAAGCAGCGCCGACTCGACAAGCTGATGCGCGTGCAGCAAAACATAAGCCTGCAAGCTGGGTTGCAGCTGGTGGGCAGCAACATGCGCGTCGTCATTGACCGCCAGGAAGGCGAATACTATATTGGCCGCAGCGAATACTCATCGCCCGATGTAGACCCCGAGGTGCTCATCGCTGCCAATACTCCTCTCACGATAGGCGAGTTCTATCAGGTGCACATCACCGATGCCGAAGAGTTCGACCTCTACGCAGAAATAGTCGAAGCAAACAGCCAAAGCTTATGAAAAACAAGGAATTCCTATCCGAACTGTCGCAGCGCACAGGTGCCACGCTCAAGCAGACACGTACTGACATAGAGTCGCTCATCAGCGTTATGGGCGAAGTGTTCTTGGAGGGCGACAGCGTGCAAGTGCCCGACTTCGGAATATTTGAAGTGAAGAAGAAGATGGAGCGCATCATCGTGACCCCAACAGGCCAACGTCTGCTGGTGCCGCCAAAGCTCGTTCTGGGCTTCAAGCCGTTCAACTCGTTGAAAGAGAAAATAAAGAATGGAGGTGAATGATGGGAAGAGTTGCGATAAACGACCTGGCGAAGCTGCTTGCCCAGAAAAACGGAATATGGCAAAAGGACGCGAAACTGTTTGTCAACAGCTTCTTCGAAGCCATACAAGCCTGTATTGAGAGGGACGGACAGGTGAAGGTGAAAGGCCTTGGCACATTTAAGGTTATCGACATCGAAGCTCGTGAGAGCGTAGACGTGAATAGTGGCGAGCGGCTCGTCATCAAGAGCCACCAGAAAATCAGCTTCACCCCCGATGCTGCCATGAAGGAGCTGGTAAACAAGCCCTTCTCATGCTTCGATACGGTAGAGCTGGACGATGGTGTGGTATTCGACGACTTCAACGACTCGTCGGCCGTCGTCGATGACAACAAGAGCACCACAACGCCTAACGAAGGACCTGCAGAAGAGGCAGAAGATGTGGAAGTTGGCAGCGATGATGCTGAGGATAATGATGGCCCTGCACCTGTACTCGACTCGTTCCTGACAAGCGACGACAGTCAGAAGGCCAGCGAAGCCAACATCGCCAACGATGAGCCACAGAAAGCGGAGCCTGTCGTTGAGCCAAATAGAGAAGAAATTGTAGACAACAACACACCTACTGAAGCTATAGAAACCGACACCGTTGCAGCTATAGTAAATGAAGAAGATAACTCGCCGAACGTTCAGGAAGAAGATGGACCTACAGACGTTCCTGATGAAGACGCCCCCACAGACGTTCCAGATGAAGACGAACCCACAGACATTCCAGATGAAGACGAGCTCACAGACATTCAGGATGAAGACGAACCTACAGATGTCCGGGAAGAAGAAACCTTATTCTACGATGATGATGAAGAAGAAAGGACAAGAAGCAAGAGGCGCAAGCGCCTATACTGGTGTTTGGCATTCATCATATTCAGTATTGTATCGTTTGGCGTAGGCTATCTCATCGGCAACAGGATTTCTCCGTATGAAGCACTGGTCAATCTTTTTGCCAGCGAAGATACGGTCACAGCAACTATCATTGAGTCGGATGCTCTGGCTGAAGAGGCTGTCGACACCGTGGCAGCTGTACCCACGACCGACTCGGTGGCACTCTCCCACCCTGCCGAAGCCACCATCGAAGAGCCTGCCAGCACACAGCCAGCACCTGCTGATGCACAGCCAGCCGAAGAGTCTTGGAAAAAATATGAAGCTATGGACGCGCGTGTTCGCACAGGAGCCTACCATATCGTAGGAACGTCTGAAGTGATAAAGGCCCGCAAGGGCGACACTGTTGGCCGCATTGCCCGCCGCATGCTGGGCGACATCAGCATGTCGTGCTATATTGAGGTGTATAATGGCATGCGTGTAGACAGTCTTCTGGCAGAAGGCCAGGAGGTTAAGATACCGAAGCTCGAAGTGAAGAAGAAGAAAAAGATGATTAAGAACTAAATAAACATACAAAACAACATTATGGCAGAATCAATTGATATCCGCGAACTGAACAGCCGGATAGAACAGCAAAGTGCATTCGTGACCAGCCTTACCACTGGCATGAACCGAGTCATTGTAGGACAGAAGCACCTGGTAGAATCGTTGCTAATAGGCTTGCTGAGCGATGGCAACATTCTGCTCGAGGGTGTGCCCGGCTTGGCCAAGACACTGGCCATCAAGACGCTGGCACAGCTCATCGATGCAAAGTACAACCGCATACAGTTCACCCCTGACCTGCTGCCCGCCGACGTTACCGGCACGATGATCTATTCGCAGAAGGACGAGAAGTTCCTCGTGAAGCAAGGCCCAGTGTTTGCCAACTTCGTGCTGGCCGACGAGATAAACCGTGCACCTGCCAAGGTGCAAAGCGCACTACTCGAGGCCATGCAGGAGAAGCAGGTGACTATTGGCAGCGACACGTTCGACCTGCCCAGTCCATTCCTCGTAATGGCAACACAGAACCCCATCGAGCAGGAAGGCACATACCCCCTGCCCGAAGCACAGGTAGACCGTTTCATGCTGAAGGTCGTCATCGACTATCCTACCATTGACGAGGAGAAGCGCATCATCCGCGAGAACATCGGGAAGTCGCTACCTGAGGTCACACCCGTCACGTCGGCCAAGGAGATATTGAAGGCTCGCGAGGTGGTGCAAGAGGTGTATATTGACGAGAAGATTGAGCAGTACATTGCCGACATTGTCTTTGCCACGCGCTATCCTGACCGTTATGGGTTGAAGGAGCTGAAGGACATGATTTCTTTTGGCGGCTCACCTCGTGCCAGCATCAACCTGGCAAAGGCTGCACGCGCCTACGCTTTCATCAAGCGCCGCGGCTATGTCGTGCCAGAGGATGTACGTGCCATTGCCCATGACGTGTTGCGCCACCGCATCGGACTCACCTATGAGGCCGAGGCCAGCAACATATCCAGCGAGGAGATTGTGTCCAAGATCATCAACAAGGTGGAAGTTCCTTAAATAACTAATGAGTAATTTGTAATGGGTAATTATCTGACACAAGCTATTCTACTCATAATGACTCATTACTAATTAACAGATGGAAACAAGCGAGATTATAAAGAAAGTGCGCAAGATCGAGATCAAGGCCCGAGGCCTAAGCTCGAACGTCTTTGCCGGCCAGTACCATTCGGCCTTCAAAGGTCGTGGTATGGCTTTCAGCGAGGTGCGCGAATATCAGTATGGCGACGATGTGCGCGACATCGACTGGAACGTCACCGCCCGCTTCAACAAACCCTACGTCAAGGTGTTTGAAGAGGAGCGCGAACTCACCGTCATGCTGATGGTCGACGTCAGCGGCTCGCTCGACTTCGGCACACAGCGGCAGATGAAGCGCGACATGACCACCGAGATAGCTGCCACGCTGGCCTTCTCGGCCATACAGAACAACGACAAGATAGGCGTCATCTTCTTCTCTGACAAGATAGAGAAGTACATTCCGCCCATGAAAGGCCGCAAGCATATACTGTTCATCATTCGCGAGATGCTCGACTTCAAGGCAGAGTCGAAGCGTACGGACATTGCCCAGGCAGTAGAGTTCCTCACCAGCGTCAGCAAGCGCCGCTGTACGGCATTCCTGCTGAGCGACTTCTACGTACGGCAGGACTTCCGCCAGCAGCTCAACATAGCCAATCGCAAGCACGACATCGTTGCCATACAGGTCTATGACAAGCGTGCCCGCGAGCTGCCAGATGTAGGCATTATGAAGGTGGTCGATGCTGAGACGGGCTACGAGCAGTACGTTGACACCAGCAGCCGCAAGTTGCGCAATGCCTACCGCAACTACTGGCTCAATCGCCAGCGCATGCTCAGCGACACCTTTGCCAAGAGCAACGTAGACAACGTGAGCATAGCTACCGACGAGGACTACGTGAAGCAGCTCCTCGGACTATTCAAGCAAAGAGGATAAAAACACTACGACAAACAGAAAGGATGAAAAGAAAGTCTTATCTTTCCATATTGTTGCTTTTCAGCAGCTTACTGTCTTTTGCTCAGGCAAAAGTGGAATCGCGCATCAGTGCGATGGAGATGCTGATAGGTCAGCAAGTGAAAGTCGACGTAATGGTGACTGCCGACGACAATGCCCACATAGAGTTTCCACAGACGGCACAGATACCCGAAGGCATAGAGTTTCTAGGCTCCATTGAGAACCCCAGCACAACCGTTGGCAATGGCCAGACGCTGTTCTCGCGTTCCTACGTCTTCACGTCGTTCGACGATACTCTCTACTACCTTCCACCCATGACTGTAACCGTCGACGGCAAGGAATACAAGACCAACCAGCTGGCCCTGAAGGTGCTTGGCGTCGAAATCGACACGCTGCACCTCGACAACTACCGCCCCCCACATGTTGTCCAGGACAACCCCTTCCTGTGGAGCGAGTGGAGCACAGTCTTTTGGCTCAGTGTGCTACTGCTTGTGTTGCTGGCCATAGACTACTACCTCTACATCAGGCTCCGCAGCAACAAGCCCGTCATCGCCGTATTCAAGATAGTGAAGCGACTACTGCCACACCAGAAAGCTATGAAGGCTATCGAAGAGATAAAAGCCAGTCATCTTTCCACATCAGAAGACCCCAAGACCTACTACACGCTGCTCACCGAGACGCTGCGCCGCTATATCGAGGAGCGCTATGGTTTCTCGGCCATGGAGATGACAAGCACCGAGATCATAGAGCACCTCACCATGAACGGCGACCAGACAATGCTTGCCGAACTGCGACAACTGTTCCAGACTGCCGACCTGGTGAAGTTTGCCAAATACTCTACACTCATCAACGAGAACGACGCCAATCTTGTCAGTGCCATCGACTTCATCAACCGCACCAAACTCGACACGCCACCGGCTGAAGAGCAGGTCGGCCAGCAGCTCTCGGCTGAAGAGCAGCGTACGCTGAAGAGCCGCAAGACACTGCGTGCCGTCATCTGTGCCATTGCCCTGGGCTGCGCACTCATCTTCAGCTACATTGCCTACGAACTTTACCAGATATTAAGTTAGAAGAACAGAATGGAATTTGCCAATAGAGAATATCTACTGCTTCTGCTGCTGGCCATACCTTATATAATATGGTATGTGATGTATCGGAAGAAAAGCGAACCCACCATCCGCATGGCCGACACTTACGCCTTCCGCTATGCACCCAAGAGCTGGCGGGTTAGGCTCATGCCACTGCAGATGCTGCTTCGCCTGGCCACCTTCGCCCTGATAGTCATTGTCCTGGCCCGACCGCAAACCCAGAACTCGTGGAAGAACAAGACCGTCGAAGGCATTGACATCATGCTGGCCATCGACGTGTCTACCTCCATGCTGGCCGAAGACCTGCGACCCAACCGCATTGACGCTGCCAAGGAGGTGGCGGCAGAGTTCATCTCCGGTCGTCCCAATGACAACATTGGCCTGTCTATCTTTGCTGGCGAGGCCTTCACCCAGTGTCCCATGACAACCGACCACTCGTCGCTGCTCTCGCTGCTGCAAAACGTCCGCACAGACATTGCGCAGCGCGGTCTCATTGAAGACGGAACTGCCATTGGCATGGGGTTGGCCAACGCCGTGGGTCGTCTCAAGGACTCCAAGGCCAAGAGCAGGGTGGTCATTCTGCTCACCGACGGCTCCAACAACCGAGGAGACATCTCGCCCATGACAGCGGCTGAGATAGCCCGCAGCATGGGCATACGTGTCTACACCGTCGGCGTGGGCACCAATGGTTCGGCACGCTACCCCTACCCTATGCCCGGCGGCGGTGTGCAGTATGTCAACATGCCGGTAGAGATTGACACAAAGACACTGAAGGACATTGCCAACGCTACCGACGGCAAGTTCTATCGCGCCACCAACACAAGAGAGTTGCACGGCATTTATCAGGAGATTGACAAACTTGAGAAGACCAAGCTCAGTGTCACACAATACAGCAAGCGCTACGAGGCCTATCAGGGCTTTGCGCTCGTGGCCGTGCTCACCCTGTTTTTGGAGATACTGCTTCGCATAACCTTATTCAGACGCATACCATAATGTTCAGATTCGAAGACCCTCAATACCTATATCTATTAGTGCTCGTATTCGTGCTGGCACTGATACGCCTGTTCACCTATCGCAACCAGCGTAAGCGGCTGCGCAAGTTCGGCGACCCCACACTGCTGCGCCAGCTCATGCCCGAGGTGTCGCGCATCAGACCGTCGCTCAAGTTCTGGCTGCTCATAGCCGTGCTGGCCCTGCTCATCGTGGTGCTGGCCCGTCCGCAGTTCGGCACACGCATCAGCCATGAGAAGCGCAGTGGCATAGAGACCATCATTGCCATCGACGTGAGCAACTCCATGCGGGCAGAAGACGTGGAGCCAAGCCGTCTTGACCGTTCGAAGATGATGGTTGAGAACCTGGTGGACAACTTCACCAACGACAAGATAGGTCTCATTGTCTTTGCCGGCGAGGCCTTCATCCAGCTGCCCATCACCAGCGACTACGTGTCGGCAAAGATGTTTCTTTCTAGCATCGACCCCTCCATGGTCCAAGCCCAGGGCACCGACCTTGCCGCAGCCATCAACATGGCCGCCCACAGCTTCACCCAGCAAGATCACATAGGCAAGGCCATCATCGTCATCACCGACGGCGAAGACCATGAGGGTGGTGCCATCGAGGCCGCAAAGGAGGCACGCGAGAAAGGCATGCACGTCTACGTCTTAGGGGTGGGGTCTACTAAAGGCTCGCCCATCCCCGATGGCAACGGCAGCTACATGAAAGACCAGACAGGCCAGACCGTCATGTCGGCACTCAATGAGCAGATGTGCCGCGAGGTGGCCCAAGCAGGCGGTGGCGCCTATATACATGTAGAGAACAACTCCGGCGCCCAGCGCCTGCTCGACGAGGAGCTTGACAAGCTGGAGAAGCGCGAGACCGACACCACCATCTACAGCGAGTACGACGAGCAGTTCCAGGCCGTGGCCATCGTGGCGCTGCTGTTGCTGCTGCTCGAACTGTGCATCCTCGAGATAAAGAACCCGCTACTGAAGAATCTCAAACTATTCAAGAAGAAATAATGAACACCCCACTGCATCATATCATTCTGCTTCTGGCCCTGCTCTGTCTGGTCCCCTCACCATCGACAGCCCAAGAGACCAACAACAATGCTGCACGCAAATACGTCAAGCAAGGCAACCGCCAATTCAGGAAGCGCGACTATAGTGGCGCTGAGGTTGCCTATCGCAAGGCTTACGAGCAGAACAAGAACAACCCGCAGGCCCTCTACAACCTGGGCACTGCCCTTATGGCCCAGCATCAGGACACCATGGCCATCAAATTCTTCGAGCAGGCAGCAAGCAAGGAGACCAACCCGCTAAGGCGCTCACAGAGCCACTACAATCTGGGGCACATTCTGCAGGGACGCAAAATGTATGGCGATGCCATTGAGCAGTACAAGCAGGCCCTGCGCCTTAATCCTGCCGATGACGATGCCCGCTACAACCTTGCCGTCTGCAAGAGACAGAAGGACAATGGTGATGACAATAATGGCTCGTCGAAGCCCGATCCGAAGAAAGAAGACGAACAGAACAGCCAGCAGGACAAAGACGAGAAAGGCAA
>ERZ842401.2600-NODE-2600-length-23946-cov-19.194299_pt1 | contig 23946 bp, 31 predicted proteins | sample MGYA00521270_ERZ842401 | MGnify/ENA primary metagenome ERZ842401 (study PRJEB31892, sample SAMEA3878208) | bioreactor metagenome | biome: Moose rumen | place: Sweden | collected 2011-10 | study: EMG produced TPA metagenomics assembly of the PRJEB12797 data set... | reverse complement strand
ATGGCTCCAAACTTTTCCACCTACTTTTCATAGGTTTTCAACCGCACAGTACGAATTTTCCCATTTATCACCACATTTTCAGTCAGAACGCCCGTAATTCTTCGTATATGCGCTGCACGGGCAGGCCCATCACATTGAAATAGCTGCCATTGAGACCAGTAACGCCAATGTAGCCTATCCACTCCTGTATGCCGTAGGCTCCGGCTTTGTCCAAAGGGCGGTAGGTACGGACGTAATAGTCAATTTCTTCGTCGGTGAGTGGCTTGAAGGTCACTTCGGTCCTGACGCTGAAACTACGCCTGCTGCTGAGGGTGGAAAGGCAGACACCCGTAATGACATGATGGGTGCGGCCGCTCAGCAGCCTGAGCATGCGGGCAGCGTCGGCTTCGTCAGCTGGCTTGCCTAACACCTGTCCGGCGCAGATGACAACGGTATCGGCAGTTATGACGAGGTCGTCAGGCTGCATGAAGTCACGATAGGCTGCCGCTTTCTCCTCGGCAATGTATTGTGCCGTGTCGTCAACTGGCAGCGTGTCAGGAAATGACTCGCTAACGTCGGGCAGCACTTTCACGTCGAAGGGAATGCCCAGCCCTCCCAGCAATTCACGCCGTCGTGGCGAGTTACTGGCCAAAATAATGTGGTACTTCTTCATTTTTTAACACTCAACGCTCAACACTCAACAAATTACCAGCCGAAGGCCTTGGCATTCATCACCCACTTGCCCTGGGCACGCAGCACCTGCTCAATGACATCGCGCCCACAGCCGTAGCCACCCCTCAGATGGCTGACGTAGAGCGACACAGCCTTGATGTCAGGACAGGCATCGGCAGGACACACGGGACAGCCCACGCGCTGCATAATCTCATAATCGGGCACATCGTCGCCCATGTACATGACCTCGTCGTCCGCCAGGCCGTACTTGGCCAGGAACGCCTCGTAGGTCTTCACCTTCACGGCACAGCCCATATAGACGTCCTGCACGCCCAGCCGCTCATAGCGCAGCCGCACACTCTCGGTGGTGCCGCCCGTCAGTATGACGATGCGCAGTCCCAGTTTCATGGCCAGCTGAATGGCGTAGCCGTCCTTGATGTTCACCGTGCGCATGGGCTCGCCATTAGGATGCAGGGTGATGGTCTCGGCGCTCAGCACTCCGTCAACGTCGAAGATGACGGCACGTATCTTGCTTAAATCGTAGTTAATCATTGAGTAGATGTGGAATTGGAGGTTTGACTTTGATGAATGGAGTCGGACATGAGCAGATAGAGGTCCTTCGGCAGTCCGCTGAGCATGTCAGCCTGCATACGGATAACGTTCTCGTCGTAGCGCACGGCAGGGCCCGTCTGGGCTTCGCGTGGTGACAGGTCGTGCACCTTGGCTGCCGTCTCGTCGATGAGCGGGAGCAGCGTCTCGAAGGGTATGTCATGCTGAGCCAGCAGGTCGCCCGCTAACTGATAGCAATGGTTGACGAAGTTACAGGCGAAGACTGCCGAGAGATGCAGGTGCCGACGGTCGGCCGACGAGAGTACGCGTACCGTTGAGCTGACGCTGCGGGCCAACCGCTCTACCACACTAAGCGTGGCGGCGCTGTCGGCCTCAATGAATACCGGTATGCGGCTGAAGTCGAGCCTGCGCTCCTTCGAGAAGGTCTGCATGGGGTAGAGCACGCCGTAGTGCCGCGCATGGTCCTGAAAGACACTCATGGGCATGGAGCCCGCCGTATGCAGGAACAGGGCCTCTTCCCTACCCTTGCACAACGTGGGCAGCAACGCGGGCAGCACGGCATCCTTGACGGCGCAGACATAGACGTCAGCATCGGTCACCACGTCGCTCAGACTGGTGACAGCCTCGGCACCCGTCAACTCAGCCAGCGCCCCGGCAGATGCCTCTGTGCGGCTGAACACCTGCAGCAGCTCATGGCCTGCCTGCCGCAGCGCCGGAGCCAAGTGAGCAGCCAGCCGTCCGGCTCCTATCAGAACTATCCTCATGGTGTCAATACTTGTTCAGATGTACGTTCTCCCACTTCAGGCGGTCCTCGTTCTGCGGCTTGCGCTCGTCGGCCTTGTGTCCCAAGGCAATGACACAGAGCACGGAGAGATTCTCGGGAATATCAAGAATGCCACGGATAACCGTGTCGGCACTCGTCCCGTCGGCCAGCCCGCGTCCGCGCATCTGCACCCAGCAGGAGCCCAAGCCCAGTTCCTCGGCCTGGTACTGCATGCTGATGGCGGCTATGGCTCCGTCCTCAATCCAGCAGTCGTTCTGCACGGGGTCGCCCAGTACGGCAATAGCCAGCGGTGCACCCTTCATGAACTGTGAACCGAGGTCCTTGGCATCGCTCAGCTTCTCAATGTCCATTGGGTCGTCGGTCACCACGAACTGCCAGGCGCGCTGCCCTTTCGACGTGGGAGCCATCAGCGCGGCACGCATTATTTTCCTGACGTCTTCGGCATCAATCTCTTCGGTCGTAAACTTACGATGCGAACGACGCAGCTGTACTAAATCCTTAAATGCTGTCATATAATTTCTTTGTTTATAATTAATTTAAGTCACAGACTGATATGCTCAATGCGGTACTTCATCACTCCGGCAGGGACGCGCACTTCCACCACGTCGCCCTCCTTCTTGCCCAACAGGGCCTGACCGATGGGCGACTTGATCGAGATTTTCCTCTCGCGCAGGTCAGCCTCGTGAGGACTGGCCAGCGTGTAGGTCATGCGGCTGCCGTTTGCCACATTGGTTATTTCTACCTTGCTCAGCAGCTGCACCGTTTCGCTGTTGAGCCTCGACATGTCGATGACGCGGGCATTCTCCAGCACACGCTGCTTAAACCGTATGCGGCCAAGCAGCCTCGACTGCTCACGCTTGGCTGCGTGGTACTCAAAGTTCTCACTAAGGTCACCCTTGTCGCGTGCCTCAGCTATAGCCTCCCTTACGCGAGGCAGTTCTACGCTCTCCATCTGGTGGAGTTCGGCTACCAACTTGTCGTAGCCTTCCTTTGACATGTATTCCATACGGTTGCAAAGTTATAAAAACTTATCAGAACAACCAAAAAGAATGCCGACAAAATACACAAATTGAAGTGAGTGACACCTGTAAATGTACCTATTAATAATGATTATGGAAAGAAAAAACGATGATGAGGCGCATTTTATAATTTATTTTCGTAACTTTGCACTCACGATGCCGCAGCTAAGGGTTCACATATACACCAAGGGCGACAAACTGCCCGACATGACGTGCTGTAACTATTTTCACAGCGCCTCGCTTTTCCATGTATGCGAGAAGACACCCAGGCTGCGGCCCTACATGGTCGTGGTGCAGCAGGAGGACGGCACCGTGCTGAGCCACATGCTGGGCATGCTGCGCTACAGGAGCTCGTGGTTTCCACCCTACCTCTACATGCATTGTCGCGTCTATGGCGAGGGGGAGTACGAAGCAGACTACGGCAGTCAGACTGAGCGCGACGAGCTGTTCGGCATGATGCTGGAGGCACTGACCCGAAAGCTGCAGCGATGGGTGCTGTATATAGAGGTGAGCGACCTGTCGGGCAAGATGTTCGGCTACCGCCGTTTCCGCCAGCTGCATTTCTTCCCCGTACACTGGATGAAGATTCACAACTCGCTGCACAGTCATGCACCCGAGGACCGCGTCACCGACAAATTCCTGCAACGCATTGAACAGGCAAAAAAGCGCGGGGCAATATCGAAAGAAGTAGAGACGGACGAAGAGTTCCGGCAGTTCATGAAGCTGCTGCGCAGTCACCACTGGCTGAAGCCCAAGCGCTACATTCCCGATGCCAAACTCTTCCACATGCTCTGGGAGGGGCAGAACGGCCGCCTCTTCGTCACCAAATACCGTGACAGGGTCATAGGCTGCTGTGCATGCGCCTACAGCGAGGGCAACGCCTACATGTGGTACTCGGCATTCCGCCGTAAGAGCTACGTCAGGCTGCACCCTGACGATGTCACCGTGTGGCATGCCCTGAAACATGCCTACGAACAACAGTACCAGCACATGTTCTTCATGGACGCAGGACTGCCCTTCCGCCGGAATCCGTTCCGTGAGTTCATACTGAGCTTCGGCGGCAAGCCCGTCAGCACCTACCGCTGGTTCCGCTGCAACATCGGCTGGATAAACAGCATCTTATCACGTATTTACAGAGATTAGTAAAAATATATAATACATGAAACTATCGGAACTGAAAACAGGCCAGCATGGTGTCATCGTCAAGGTGTCAGGACATGGCGGTTTCCGTAAACGCATCATCGAGATGGGGTTTATAAAGGGCAAGGACGTGGAAGTTCTGCTGAACGCACCGCTGCAAGACCCCGTGAAATACAAACTGATGGGCTACGAAGTGAGCCTGCGCCGACCAGAGGCTGAAATGATTGAGGTGGTAGCGCCTGAACACTCACCCACTCCGCCAAAACCCTCAGAAGCACATGAAGCCTCACCCAGCCAGGTCAGGCTGGAAGGGGACGAAGTCTTCCACGAAGCCCTCCGACAGCACCGCACCATCAAGGTGGCGCTGGTGGGAAACCCTAACTGCGGAAAGACGTCACTCTTCAACTTTGCATCGGGAGCACACGGGCACGTAGGCAACTACAGCGGCGTCACCGTTGATGCATCAAAGGCCCATGCTTCGTTCTATGGCTACGACTTCGAGCTGACCGACCTGCCGGGCACCTACTCGATCTCCTGCTATTCGCCCGAAGAGCTCTACGTGCGCCACCACCTGACACAGGAACTGCCTGACGTGGTCATCAACGTCATTGACGCTTCGAACCTGGAGCGTAACCTCTATCTCACCACTCAGCTGATTGACATGGACCTGCGAATGGTCTGCGCCCTGAACATGTTCGACGAGTTTGAGCGCCGTGGCGACACAGCCGACCTCAATACCCTCAGCACGCTCTTCGGAACGCCGATGGTTCCCACATCGTTCAAAAAAAGAAAAGGCGTCAAGGAACTCTTCAAGACCATTATTCAGGTATATGAGGGCGTCAACAAGCATGCACGCCACATCCACATCAACTACGGTCATGAAATAGAATACGGCATCAGCCACATTCAGCAGCACCTGCGTGAAGACAAGATGCTGGACCATGCCCACTACTCCACCCGATACCTGGCCATCAAACTATTAGAGCGCGATGCCGACATGGAGAAGTTTGCCCGTTCGCTGCCCAATGCTGACGAGGTGATAGAAGCCCGCGACATGGCTGCTGACCGTGTGCAGGAGGAAATGACCATCGACTCCGAGACGGCCATCATGGATGCCAAATACGGCTTTATACACGGTGCCCTACGTGAGGCTGAATTCACGTTCGGCTCAAGAGAGGACACCTACCACACCACGCACCTCATTGACGAGGTGCTATCAAACAAATACGTCGGTTTCCCTATCTTCTTCCTGATTCTGTTCGTCATGTTCCAGACCACATTCTCCTTGGGGCAGTACCCCATGGACTGGATTGAAGCAGGCGTAGAATGGCTGGGAGAACTGATAGGGTCAACATTACCCGAAGGCCCCATACGCTCCATGCTCGTAGATGGATGCATCGGTGGCGTGGGAGCCGTCATCGTCTTCCTGCCACAAATCCTCATTCTCTATTTCTTCATTTCGCTCATGGAGGATTCGGGCTACATGGCCCGTGCGGCATTCATCATGGACAAGTTGATGCACAAAATGGGGCTGCACGGCAAGTCGTTCATACCGTTGGTCATGGGCTTTGGCTGCAACGTGCCCGCTATCATGGGAACACGAACCATTGAGAGCCGCCGCTCACGACTCATCACCATGCTCATCGTACCCTTTATGTCATGCTCGGCCCGACTGCCTATCTACATCATGATAGCCGGCACGTTCTTTGCCGTGGAATACCAGTCGTGGGTGATGATTTCGCTCTATGCCGTCGGCATCCTCATGGCCGTCATCGTCAGCAAAATATTCTCAACGCTTGTCATCAAGGGCGAGGACACCCCGTTCGTCATGGAGCTGCCACCCTACCGCTGGCCTACGGCAAAGGCCCTTGCACGCCACACATGGGAGAAAGGAAAGGAATACCTGAAGAAGATGGGAGGCATCATTCTCGTTGCCAGCATCATCGTCTGGGCATTGGGATATTTCGGACCTTCAGGAACGGCTGACAGCATGGAGGAAAGCTTTATCGGCATCATGGGACAGGCCGTTGAACCGTTGTTCCGTCTGCAGGGCTTCAACTGGAAACTCGACGTGAGCCTCATTGCCGGAGTCGGAGCAAAGGAGATTGTGGCATCAACCATCGGCGTGCTTGGCGGACTGGAAGGTATCACCCCACTGGCAGCCTACTGCTACCTGCTCTTCGTGCTGCTCTACTTCCCCTGCATAGCCACTATCACCGCCATCAAGAACGAGACACGCTCATGGCGCTGGGCCTTCTTTGCCGCCGCCTACACCACCCTGCTGGCCTGGATAGTCAGCGCAGTAGTCTATCAGACAGGATGCCTGTTAGCCCTCTAAAAAAAAGTGGAACGCCTCAATGGCGCTCCACTCTTTTTAACTATCAATACTTTTTCGTATCAGTTGTTCACCGAACCACCGACAATGTCGAGCAACTCGCTGGTAATAGCCTGCTGACGCGACTTGTTGTACTGCAGGTTCAACTGCCGCAACAACTCATCGGCATTATCGGTAGCCGTCTGCATGGCTACCATACGGGCAGCATGCTCAGAGGCAACATTGTCGAGCAGAGCCGTGTAGAGCATAAGGTGCCCCATCTTCGGAATGAGCTCTGTCAGCACAGTCATCATGTCCGGCTCAACAATGAAGTTGTCGTTCAAGGGTACTGCCTCCGGCTGACCGTCGCTATCCTGCGTACGGTTACGACTGTTACGCTTCAAATACTCCTGGCTCTCCTTTGTTGCCACTACTGACGTCAGGTCGCGCTCGTGGTCACGTTCCAGTTCTCTCTCTACGTCAATGGGCAGGAACACCTTACGCGTAAGGATCTGCGAGCCGGCGCTCTTGAAGTGGTGGTAGATAAGTTCCACCTTGTCAATCTCGCCGTTTTCAAAGCGAGTGCCCAGCTCAACAGCCAGGTCTATGCACTGATGCACATTCGGCTTGTCAACAAGTGCAGCACGCTCGCCCTTAACGATGTAGCCCAGTTTCTGAGCCTTCTCTGTCACCTTGCGGCCTATAGGATAGACTTCCACATTCTCGCTGCCCAACTTCTCAGCATAGGCGTTATAAGTCTGCTGCATGAGCTTGATGGCGTTCGAATTAAAGCCTCCGCAAAGCGACGAGTTGCTGGAGAAGACCACCAGTGCAGCCCGCTTCACAGGTCGCACCTTGTCGTAAATGGTGCTGGCCTCAGCCTCGGCTGCCAGAAACGACTTTAGGATATGCTCAAGCATGGTCTCGTAAGGCAGCATGTTCTGAATGGCCACCTGCGCATGGTGCAGCTTCGATGAAGCCACCATCTTCATGGCAGAGGTAATCTTGCGCGTGCTGTTGACCGAGGCAATGCGGCCTTTAATTTCTTTCAGGCTTGGCATAGGCTATCAGGCTTTATACGTTCCGGCAATGTCGGCCATAATGGCCTCAATCTTAGCTGTCGTTTCGTCATCGAGTTTTCCGGCACCAAGGGTTTCTATCACCTCTGGGGCTGTGGAACGCAGCTTGTCAAGGAACTGGTCCTGACATTGGCGAACCTTGTCGATGGGCACCACACGCATCAAGCCGTGAACACCACAATAAAGAATGGCTATCTGCTCACCTACGGGCATCGGGCTGTACTGCGGCTGAATAAGCAACTGGTTGTTCTTACGACCACGGTCAAGCGTCATTGCCGTCACTGCGTCCATGTCGCTCGAGAACTTCGAGAACGACTCCAGCTCACGATACTGCGCCTGGTCTATCTTCAGCGTACCAGCCACCTTCTTCATGGACTTAATCTGTGCCGAACCACCCACACGGCTCACGGAGATACCTACGTTGATGGCAGGACGGAAACCTTGGTTGAAGAGGTCGCTCTCAAGGAATATCTGACCGTCGGTGATGGAAATCACGTTCGTGGGGATATAGGCCGAGACGTCACCTGCCTGTGTCTCAATGATAGGCAGAGCGGTGAGTGAGCCACCACCCTTTACGTGACCCTTCATGCAGGCGGGCAGGTCGTTCATCTGCTCAGCCACTTCCTGCTGTTCGTTCATCTTGGCAGCACGCTCCAACAGACGGCTGTGCAGGTAGAACACGTCACCAGGATATGCCTCACGGCCTGACGGACGACGCAGAATCAGCGACACCTCACGGTAGGCAACAGCCTGTTTCGACAGGTCGTCATAGACCACGAGGGCAGCAAAGCCACGGTCACGGAAATACTCACCGATGGCAGCACCGGCAAACGGAGCATAATACTGCATGGCAGCTGGGTCGGCAGCCGTAGCAGCCACCACGATGGTGTAAGGCATGGCACCATGCTCCTGCAGCGTTGATACAAGGGCAGCTACCGTACTGGCCTTCTGACCGATGGCAACATAAATACAATACACGGGCTTTCCAGCCTCGTAGAAACTCTTCTGGTTGATGATGGTATCAACAGCAATGGCCGTCTTACCTGTCTGGCGGTCACCAATGATGAGCTCACGCTGGCCGCGTCCGATGGGAATCATCGAGTCAACGGCCTTCAGACCTGTCTGAAGCGGCTCCTTCACAGGCTGACGGTAAATCACGCCCGGTGCCTTACGGTCAAGTGGCATCTCGAAGGAGTCTGTAAGGTCTATATCACCCTTACCGTCGATAGCCTCACCCAGTGGGTTGATGACACGCCCGAGCATGTTGTCGTTGACGCGGATGGAGGCAATACGCTTGGTACGCTTCACCACCATTCCCTCCTTGATTCCCGACGAGGAGCCCAGGAGCACACAACCGACATTGTCTTCCTCAAGGTTCATCACAATGGCCATCGTGCCATTCTCGAACTCCAGCAGCTCATTAGCTTCTGCATTGCGCAGTCCGTAGATACGGGCCACACCGTCGCCCACGGTAAGCACGGTGCCTACCTCGTCGAACTTCTCGGCATTGCTAATACCCTGCAGCTGTTCAAGAAGAACCTGGGATACTTCGCTTGGTTTAATCTTATCTGACATAATTATTATTTACGATTTACTTATTTACAATTTACGATTTAAATGCGACCTGAAGGTTCCGTGATGGCCAACCGGAGTTGACTGAATCTGCCGAAAACCGGGAGTCGCCCAATCGTCAATGTCTTAGCTGTGTGAGTATCGTGTTGAGCTGCGACTTGACGCTGGCATCCATACGATACGTGTCGTACTCAAGGATAAAACCGCCAATGATGTCGGGGTTCACCTCGGTCTCAAACTCCACAGTCCCATTAGTCTTGCTCTCTACCATCTGGCGCATCTTCTGCTCCGTCTGAGCACTGACGCGGGCAGCGGTAGTGAGTTTTCCACGGATGATGTTCTTCTGTTGGCGATAAAGCGTGATATACGAATTGGCGATGAATTGCATCACGTTCTCGCGGTCTTCCTTCAGCACAAGTGCAATAAAGGTTTTGACCAACGCAGAAGGATTGCTGCCGGCTGATGTCAACAACAACTGCTCCTTGCTTTCCTTCGAGAGCATGGGATTATCTATCGTCTGTCTCAGCTGTGGCACCTCGATGTAGCTCTTTGCTATTGACTGCATCTCGGCATAGACCGCATCCTCGATATGGGCATCGACGGCACTCCTTAGCAGTGCCCGTGCATACCTGACCGATATTACTCCTATATCCATACGCGCTTACTTATCGTTAGAAGAAACTTCATCCAGCATACGGTCGATCAAATCCATCTGCGCCTGGTCGTCCTTCAGGTTCTCACGGAGTACCTTCTCGGCAATCTCGACGCTTAATGTAGCTACTTGCTTACGGATGTCGGCAATGGCGGCCTTCTTTTCCTGCTCAATGGCCACACGGGCGTCTTCGAGCAGTCGGGCACCTTCGGCACGAGCCTTCTCCTGCGCTTTCTCTACAATGGCATCACGGGTGTCGGCAGCCTCTTTGAGTATCTGAGCCTGCTTCTCACGTGCTTCTTGCAAGATGGATTCACCTTCTTTCTGAATATTGGCCAGTTTCTCATTCGCCTCACGAGCATTGCGCAGTGAGTCATCAATGAAAGCCTTACGCTCCGTCACCATGTTCACAATGACGGGGAAGCCCCACTTCCACAGGATGAACAGCACTACAAGGAACGTCAGCGACATCCAGAATAGTAGGCCAGTACTTGGAATCAATAAATCCATACGCTGTCTTTAATTTTCGATTTACTAATTTTCTATTTACGATTTATTTGTTTTGCAACTTCTTTCTCCGTTTGGGGTATCCATCGAAAATCGAAAATCGCAAAATCGTAAATCCCTTTAGAGGCACATGAATGCGATAACTGCTGCGAACAGGGCTACACCCTCAATCAGAGCGGCTGCAATAATCATGTTGGTCATCAGCTTGCTAATAACTTCCGGCTGGCGAGCCATAGCATCCATAGCTGAACCACCAATCTTACCAATACCAATACCTGCGCCGATAGCTGCGAGACCTGCACCTACAGCTGCGCCTAACTTTGCAACACCTTCGATTGCTAATAATGTTGTAATCATAACTTTAAAATGTTTTAATTGTTAATATTTAATCTTTAATTTTTATATCTTTTATTTACTCGTGACCCTCAGGCACAGCACGCGCCATGCCGATGAACACCGATGAGAGGAGCGTGAACACCATAGCCTGAATGAAGCAGACCAGGCACTCAAGGCACATCATGAAAATGGCCATAATAATGCTCACGGCACTCATGCTGTAGAACACACCGGCCGTCATTGTTGCCACGAGGAATATGATGCACGGCATGGCCACGGCTATGGCGTGTCCGGCCATCATGTTTGCGAAAAGTCGGATCATCAGGGCAAAGGGCTTAGTAAATATGCCCACAAACTCGATGACCGGCATCAAGGGCACGGGAGCCTTCAGCAGTACGGGCACGTCGGGCCAGAAAATGTCCTTCCAGTAATGCTTACTGCCCGAGAACTGCACAATAACGAACGTGCAGAGGGCAAGGAAGAACGTTACGGCGATGTTACCCGTGACGTTACCGGAACCCGGCGGGAATGGTATCAGACCCATCACGTTACACGTAAAGATGAAGAAGAAGCAGGTGAGCAGGTATGGCACGTATTTCTCGTAGCCCTTACCTATACCCGGCTTGATGATGTCATCGACCACGTACATGACCAGCATCTCCACAAAACCCACGAAACCGCCAGGAGCGGCATCGCTGGCCTTGTGCTTCTTGTACCAGCGGGCACTGAAGAGAATGCAGCACAGCAGCAGTATGACGTTGATGAACATCACGGCGACAGTCTTCGTGATTGACAGGTCGAGAACGGGCTCGCCGTTCTCCACAATCTTGCCTGCATGGTCGCCCTCAGTGGCTATGGCCAGCGTCTGGATGTCAGCCGGCGCATCGGCTTTCACATGACGCAGCCCGTCGGCTCCGGCATGGTGCTCGAAACGCGACGAACTGAACACGTGCCAGCCTGTAGAGCTGTTGACGATGACAGGCAGCGGAATGGCGATGCTGTTTTCGCCTTCACCGGTAATATGCCATTCGTGTGAGTCCTTGATGTGCTCAAGCACCACCTCCTTGGCCGAGAACCCCTGCGCCTTCATCGCCGGCATTACAGCCAATAGCAGCAATGCCATGCAGAGCAGTCGTTTGATGTTGTTTCTATTCATTTCTTGTTTAATGTCTCAAAATAAGTGTTACTACCATCATCGTCGCGTACATTATTATATATGTAAGGACGAGCGGAACGGCGTCTTCCCTGTTCGGTGACAGGATAATGCACAACAGCGCGCCTGTAGCGACGAGCAGCATGCGTATCGCTGCCATAACAAGATAGAAGCGGGCCAGGTTTTCGGGCGAGCGGGCTTTCACCATGTCGTAACCCTTGACGTAGGCCAGTCCTAACAGTGTGAAGAACAGTGCAAGCAGAAAAACGACCAGTATTGACATATATATATCGTCACCGATGCATCGTTATTTCTGCATTTCTTCTTTCTCTACACAGAGCGAAACCTCGTTCTTCTGCACTTCAACGAAACCGCCAAGTATCTCGAGTTTCTCGTTACCATACTCTACCACGCCCTTCTGCAGGGTTGAGATGATGGGCGCATGGTCATTGAGTATCTCGAAGTTGCCCTGTGAGCCGGGCACTTTGACGCTTTCCACTTCGCCGGAGAACTCTATGCGTTCGGGTGAAACTATCTTCAGTTTTAACATCTTGACAATTTACGATTTACATATTTACAATTTACGATTTATTTGACGATTTGGATATTTTACAATTTACATCGTATATATTATACGGAATTGAGAAATCAACGGAATTGAGAAATCAACGGAATTGAGAAATCAATTACAAATTGTAAATCGCCAAATTGTAAATTCCATTACCCCTTCGCAGCCTCCATCAGCTTCCTGGCCTTCTCCTTCGCGTCGTCAATAGTGCCGACATTCAGGAATGCCTGTTCGGGAAGGTCGTCAACCTCACCGTCCAGGATGGCATTGAAGCCCTTGATAGTATCTTCAATAGGAACCATTACGCCAGGCAGACCCGTAAACTGTTCAGCAACGGAGAACGGCTGGCTGAGGAAACGCTGCACACGGCGTGCGCGGTTCACCGTCAGTTTGTCCTCGTCTGAAAGCTCGTCCATACCCAGAATAGCAATAATGTCCTGCAACTCCTTGTAACGCTGCAGAATCTCCTTCACACGCTGAGCACAGTCGTAGTGGTCACGGCCCACAATCAGCGGGTCAAGAATTCGCGACGTACTTCCCAGCGGGTCAACAGCAGGATAAATACCCAGCTCAGCAATCTTACGGTCAAGCACCGTCGTCGCATCCAGGTGAGTAAACGTTGTGGCAGGAGCAGGGTCAGTCAAGTCGTCAGCTGGCACATACACAGCCTGTACTGACGTAATAGAGCCCTTCTTCGTCGAAGTAATACGCTCCTGCATGGCACCCATCTCCGATGCCAGCGTCGGCTGGTAACCTACGGCTGACGGCATACGGCCCAACAGTGCAGACACCTCAGAACCGGCCTGCGTGAAACGGAAGATGTTGTCAATGAAGAACAGGATATCGGCAGCACCGCCGTCCTTACCACCACCATCGCGGAAGCCCTCGGCAACGGTAAGACCCGACAGAGCCACACTGGCACGTGCGCCGGGAGGCTCGTTCATCTGTCCATACACCAGCGTAGCCTGGCTCTTCTTCAGTTCCTCGGGGTCAACAAGCGAGAGGTCCCACTTGCCCTCTTCCATAGCCTGACGGAACTTCTCACCATAGCGAATTACGCCTGACTCAATCATCTCTCGAATCAGGTCGTTACCTTCACGTGTGCGCTCACCTACTCCGGCGAACACCGAGAAGCCGTTGTGGCCCTTTGCAATGTTGTTAATCAGCTCCATGATGAGCACCGTCTTACCTACACCGGCACCGCCGAAGAGTCCGATCTTACCACCCTTCATGTACGGCTCCAGCAGGTCAATGACCTTGATTCCCGTGGCCAGAATCTCCTTCTTCGTTGATAGTTCCTCGAAAACCGGAGCCTCACGGTGAATGGGATACGCGCCCTTCATGTCAAGCTGTTTCATACCGTCGATAGGCTGACCAATGACGTTCAGCATACGACCCTTAATCTGGTCGCCCGAGGGCATCAGAATCGGCGAGCCCACGGGGATTGCCTCCAGTCCACGCTGCAGTCCGTCAGTATTGTCCATGGCCACACAACGCACGGTGTCCTCTCCGATGTGCTGCTGCACCTCGACAATGAGCTCCGTGCCGTTGCCACGGTCTATGCGTAAAGCATCGTGAATCTTTGGCAGCACCTTCTCAGCTTCCTGCCCCTTCGTATCGAAGAACACGTCGATAACTGGGCCAATAATCTGGGAAATGTGTCCGTTAATCTGTGACATAAGCAAAAATTATTTATTTGAAATATTAGAATTTATTGTTCGTTTTAGATTCATAGGTGCAAAGATAATCATTTTTCTCCAAACAAAAAAACATTTTCAGCCAAAATTTTTATTTTTCTTTTTCGGTATGTCGTTCCTGACCTCCCACTCCATCCTCATGATGCCATCAGGTTCATACACGACATTTGTGGCAGGGAGAAACCAGATGTGCTTGTAGGCAACCATCAGTACAAGTCACCAAGGGCTGACGGCAAACAGCACTTTACCATCGATGAACAACTGATCAGTGAGTTTGAAGAGCTGGAGGCACACCAGTTTGACTGTTGTAACATATATAATAAAGTACGCGTATGGGCAATCTTCGGTAACTCACTACTTGCCTGATAGGACAGGCAAAAAAGTAATCAGGTTACGGCATTATACTTGGTTAATCTAAGTTAACGCCACTTTTGCAAAAGTCCCATGACATCACAATTCCTACTTTTTGGTAACTATGTCACCAAAAAGTGCCTTCTTGTGGGAATGGTTTTTTCGTTGTACCTTTGCAGCGTCAAAACGAACAAATAACAATTAAACCAATAAGAATTATGAAACAGATTGAGACAATTAAGAGTGGTAAGAACTACAGTGCTGTAAGCGTAGGTAAGATGAGTGAGATTATTGAGCACGTGCTTCCCATGGGGCCGAACGTAACCATTCAGGGTAAGGTGTTCGCTGGTCAGGCTGTTGGTGCCACGGGTAGCGAACTGAGTTTCCAGACGCTCGTTCCTGGTCAGGATAGCGGCTTCTTGCACACCCACAAGACTCACGAGGAGCTTTACATTATCCTGAAAGGCGATGGCCAGTATCAGGTAGATGGCGAGGTCTTCCCTGTCAGCGAGGGAACCATTATCCGCGTGGCTCCCGACGGTAAGCGTGCGCTGAAGAACACTGGAAGCGAGAACCTCACCATGCTCTGCATCCAGTACAAGGCCAACGCCTTTACCGAGGCTGACAGTCCTATGACTGATGGTGTCATTCTGCAGGAAGAACTGAAATGGTGAGCGAAATGTATGAACAGGCAATTCAATTTCTGAAAGACCACAAAGAGATTGCCCTTGCAACCTGCGAGGGCAATATTCCTAAATTGCGCATCTTTCAGATCATGAAGCAGGAAGGGCATGTGCTCTACTTTGCCACCTCTGCCAAGAAAGCAGTTTGGCATGAATTGCGACAGAACCCGAATGTGGAAATCTTAGCCTATGAAGGAAATATCTCTGTACGCTGTTCAGGCATGGTAAACTTCAACGTCGAGGATGACGTGAAACGATGGATATACAACAATAATCCCGTACTGCCTCGTCTCTATACGAGCTATGACCTTTTGGAATACTTCTGCCTGCCAATAGCAGAGATGGACTATTACGACTTATCACCTACTCCACCCGTATTCCTGCATTTCGATCTCATTGCAGGCGAAATAGGCAATGGTTTCGTTGGTGAGAGATACAAGGTTATTCCTGCTCCTCGACAGTAATAAAGCTAATCCGTAATCTTATTTAAGGTTGCGGATTTTTTTACATCAAATGAGACGGTTTCCTACCAGCTTCAGCGAACTTTTTTACCCAGTTCGCGCATGAATTGTATATTGTTTTCCCGAGATTGCTATAACTTTTTCCCGAGATTTATGTTGCTTTTTCCCGAGATTCTCACCTACAATCTCGGGAAAAACACATAAGAATCTCGGGAAAAATTGATAACAATCTCGGGAAAACTTATAACAATCTATCGTCCAACAAGATAAAAAAGCACGCCGAAGAGCAAGGAGTGCCCTTGCAAAATGGTTGGATTTTCCTTGCTTTTTAACTCAACTTTCTGATAGTCATATTTCCTAAACTAATTTAATAATTGCTGCTAAAAATAGCAAATTTGCAGGAAATTCAGTAATTTTGTCCCTAAGTTTTTCTATGTTTGTGATTATATTCGTTTTACAATGTTGAAGAAGATTATCAACCCCTGGCGCAACAATCCGCAATACCATTGTTTCGGCTGTTGTCCTGACAATCCGATAGGACTTCACATGGAGTTCTATGAGGATGGTGACTATATCGTGAGCACATGGCATCCAAGCACCCACTATCAGGGATGGGTGAACACGATGCACGGCGGCATACTCAGCACGCTGATTGACGAAGTGAGCGGCTGGGTAGTCACCCGTAAGTTGCAGACCAGCGGCTATACGGTCCAGCTGAATGTAAAGTTCCGCAAGGCTGTCCCGACAACGGAACCAGAGCTGACCATCCGGGCACGGGTGACCAAGCAAGTGCGTAATCTGGCCTATATCAATGCGGAGATTATTAACTCAAAAGGAGAAGTATGCAATGAAGGCGAGGCCGTCTATTTCTTGATGAACCAAGAGAAGGCCAAGGAAATGGGTTTCTTGCATTGTGATGTAGAGATTCCGGCTCGTATGCCTTAGTAGAGATACCGTTGCTGCTATTGGTCATCATTCCTGCATTGGCAGTTTACAAATTAACAAAAGAACAATGAAAATAATAGACGACAACCTAATCAACGACGTGGTGGAGCAAGCCAAGCAGTCACCACGGCTGAGGATGAACTACAACTTCCATCAGAGTCTTGATGAGAAATGCCACCGATTCCTCAATTGCCTGGAGCCAGGCACATTCATTCCAGTACATCATCATCTGACTAAGGCCGAAACGTTTGTAATTCTGAAGGGAAAAGTCAGGGTTTCTACCTACAATGATGACGGCGAGGTATTGGAGTCCTGTGTCATCAGTCAGGACTGTGGAGTCTATGGTGTCGACATCCCTAAAAACGTGTGGCACGGATTGGAGTGTTTGGAACCCAGTGTTCTCCTGGAATGTAAGGAAGGCCCATTTGTCGAACATGAAATTGACGGGATATTGGTTCTGCAATAAGAACAATAATGATAGTAAATGAATGTAAGATGGAGAAAGAACGCATCGTGATAGCAGACAGGACTTGCACGGTTTACAAGTCAGGACAGCCCGGTTACCTGCTGCTTCAGCCTATAGACGAGCACGACTTGGAGGTGCTGGACAACGAAATGGATACTATACGGTCTTTGACCGACAAACCGTTTACACTCGTTGCGTTCGAAATAAAAGACTGGCAGACCGAACTTACCCCATGGGCTGCACCGGCAGCATTCGGGAAGATTCCCTTCGGTGATGGTGCAGATGTTACGCTGGCCTACCTGCAAGACACGTTGATTCCAAAATTAGAGCAGATGAAGCTGTACAATAAGGGGACGATGCAATGTCTGTTAGGTGGTTACTCTTTGGCAGGATTCTTCGCCTTATGGGCAGGCTGTCAGACGCCCGTCTTCCATGGTATTGCCGCCGTATCACCATCCGTCTGGTACCCTCAATGGATAGAATATGCTGAGGCCCACCAGCCACAGGCCCATGCAGTCTATCTCAGCCTTGGCGACAAGGAGGAGAAGACAAAAAATCCTGTTATGGCACAGGTCGGCAACTGTATCCATAGGCAACATGAACTCCTGACGGCACACGGCATCAACACCATTCTTGAATGGAACCCAGGCAATCACTTCCAGCATTCTGATGAAAGAACAGCCAAAGGCTTTGCCTGGCTCATGAATCATTGAGCAGTATGGAACGAAGCCATTATTATCATGGCTCTCATTCTCCAATTATCGTTACTACCAACTCTCTGGAACCACCGAAATTGCGGTATTCACAGAAGTAGATGCCCTGCCATGTGCCGAGATTCAAGCGTCCATCTGTAATAGGAATGGTGATGCTGACACCGCTCAACGTGGATTTGGCATGAGCAGGCATATCATCGGCACCCTCCAGCGTATGTTCGTACTCTGGACGATTCTCAGGAACCAGTCGGTTGAAGATGGTTTCCATATCCACACGAACATCCGGGTCTGCATTCTCATTGATGCTCAGTCCGCAACTGGTATGCTTCGTGAAGATGTTCACAATACCAGTCTTTGGCAGTTTTGGCAACTGGCTCAGAATTTCACTCGTCACCAAATGGAAGCCTCTGCGTTTCGGCTTCAGGATTATCTCAATTTGCTGTACCATATCAGTTAATTGTCATTGATATATGACTTTGTTGTCATGTCATAGTAGAGAGCTTCAAGTTCCTGTAGTGTCAACTTCTCCACAGAATGTTCGATGATTCGTATCAGTTCATCACGTCTGAAATCATCTGACTGTCCGAAATGCGCCATAATTTATCTATTTATTTTGAGTTTTATAATGCAACTATCGTTGTTCGAGAGTACCACGATTGGTTTCCTTTCCAAATCAGGACGGGAAACCTTCTCACATGAGCAATAGCGTTGTCGCAATCTATGATGCCGTACATCAGCAGAACCTCCCTAAAACTTCAATCACCTTCACCCGCTCCGTTTCTGCCTCGAAGCCAAACTTGTCGTCAATCCCCACGTTGAAGTAGAGTTTCACTTCGAAGTTCTGGAAGCTGGTCTTACCTACTTCCGGATTCTCATTAGCATAGTCAAAAAGGATGCCTTCCTCTGCAAAATGGCTCCGATACATAGCCATCTGCTCATCATAACAGCCGCTCCAGAGAATCATGCAGATATCATTACGGTTAGTCATCAGCTGCAAGGCCTCACGGGCATACGGATAGAAATCGAAGGTCTCCTCATTCTCATAGCAGGCCCGCAGAATTGTGTCATGAATATCTACCACGACGTAGATCTTCTCCCAGTTCTTCTCCTTCTTTCGGTTGAAGGCAACCTCAAAAGCCTTTCCTATATCCATATACAGCTTTTCAAAAGTTCTTATCAGATGAAAAAACAGCTAAATCCTAATTATTCTTATTTTATCCTGCAAAGATACTGATTATTCCGCATTTCTTGGTACTTTTGCCATCATATTTAAATGTATTTATGCAAACGGCACAATAAAATGGACGTAACAGAGCTTCACGACGAAGAGAACCTGCTGGTGCAGATGCAGGACAGATGGGAAAACTACGGCAGTCTGGATGCAATTGTCGATACCCACGACCCGTTCACCCTTGAAGGTGCACCGAGATTTGAACTGTCAGAGAAAATTGACAGCCTACTGAGTCATGCACTCACAGATGATGAGAACCTGCTGCTTCGCCAGACGCTCGGCATGGGCTGCAGGCAACGCTCCGTAAAGAGTCTTGCCCAGCAGATAGGAACCACCCAGAAAGCCATTCAGGAAAAGCTCGTTACGATTGTTGAGAAACTGCGTCATCATGACGATTCCATCGAGCTCTGGAAATATCTCAACCAATAATAACGGAGCAGTGATTGACTATTCCCAAAGCAAACAATACATAGAAATCAAATAAGATGCAGGAATACAAAAATGTCGTGGGCGATATTTTGTTAATCATTCTTAAAGTCTTAGATAAATCGCTTGCGATATAAATTATTCTTTTTACCTTTGCATCGCAGACGACAGAAATAAGTATCAATAAATAAAACAGATTATGCAAAAGATTTATGATTTCAAGGCTTTTTCAAGCAAAGGTAAGGAGATTGATTTCTCTCAGTTCGAAGGTAAGGTATTACTGATTGTCAACACAGCCAGCAAGTGTGGATTCACCCCTCAGTTCGCAGGACTGGAGGAGTTGAACCAAAAGTACAAGGACAAGGGCCTCGTCATCATCGGCTTCCCCTGCAACCAGTTCAAAGAGCAGGATCCAGAGGGCGACGAGAAGATTGAGGAGTTCTGCCAGCTGAACTACGGCGTGACTTTCCAGATGATGAGAAAGGGCGATGTCAACGGAAAAGACGCACAGCCCATCTTCGAGTATCTGAAAGCAATGGCACCCACCGAGGAATACAAGGGACTGAAGGCAAAGGCTACCCATGCCTTGCTGAAGACACTGAGCAAGAGCGTGGAGAAGGACAGCGACATAATGTGGAACTTCACCAAGTTCCTAATCTCAAAGGATGGTGAGACTATCAAGCGCTTTGCACCAACCACAGAGCCTAAGGACTTCGAGAGGGATATTGAGGAGATGCTGTAAACAAGTAAAAGGGAAAAAAGTAAAAGGGTAAATGCACGCAGAATTACAGCTTGACAATCAGATCTGCTTCCGTCTCTACACGGCAGCAAGACTCATCACGCAGGCCTATACACCGATGCTCACGGAGCTGGGAATCACATACCCACAGTATCTCGTTCTGATGGTACTGTGGGAGAAGGACAATCAGCCAGTGAACGACATCGCCCATCGGCTGGTGCTGGAGACGAACACCGTCACTCCCCTACTCCAACGCATGGAGAAACTGGGTATTGTCAGCCGTAAGAAGGGTGAGCAGGACAAACGTCAGCAGATAGTCAGTCTGACAAAGAAAGGCCGTGATATGGAGGAAGAAGCCTACAAGATTATTCCTGCAGGCATGGGCGAAACGTTGAAGGCCTGTCCGCTCCAGATGGATGACTACACGCATCTGGCCAGTGAACTGGACTCTATCATCAACACGTTAAAGAAATAAACAATAAGTTAAAACAACTATGTTAGGCAACTTTTCTTATTACAATCCCACCAAGCTGTATTTTGGTGATGAGTCTTTGAATTTCCTCAAGGACGAACTGAAGAACTATGGCCCCGTCGTGATGCTGAACTATGGCGGCGGCAGTGTGAAACGCAACGGCATCTACGACCAGGTAGTAGCCATCCTACGTGAGGCTGGCAAGACCATCGTGGAGAATCCGGGCGTAATGAGTAATCCCACGTTGGAGAAGCTGAACGAGGGCGTGAAGATAGCCCGTGAGAACAGCATCGACCTGATTCTGGCTCTCGGTGGCGGTAGCGTCTGCGACTACTCCAAGGCCGTGGCAGCATCCGTCTATTACGAGGGCGACTACTGGGATCAGTTCTGGCTGAAGCAGCAACAGCCCGCAGCCAATCAGCGTCTGCTGCCTGTGGCCTGCATCCTGACCATGGCGGGCACTGGCTCGGAGATGAATGCCGGCACGGTGATTACCGATGCAGAGCACACATTCAAGGTAGGCCATGTGTTCGACAGCCGCCTGATGCCGAAGTTCTCCATTCTGAATCCAAAGTTCACGATGACCGTACCCGAAAACCAGATGAAGGCTGGCATCTACGATATCATGAACCACATCATGGAGCAGTATTTCAGCGACTTCGATGACAACACCAGCGACTACCTTTCAGAAGGTCTCATGCGCAGTCTGATTACCGCCTCGCGCATCGCCGTGAAGAATCCACAGGACTATGAGGCCCGCTCGAACATCATGTGGACGGCCACCTGGGCACTCAACACGCTCATCGGTTTGGGAAAGAAAGAGGACTGGATGGTTCACATGATTGGCCACTCCATCGGTGCCTGGACACATGCGCCTCACGGCTACTGTCTGGCTTCCGTCTCTATGGCCTATTATCACCGTGCCATGAAGCCCGGTCTGGCCAAGTTTGTGCGCTTTGCCAAGAACGTTTGGAATGTCAATGCCGAGGGTAAGACCGACGAGCAGATAGCCGAAGCTGGACTCGAGGCGCTGAAGAACTGGATGTTGGAAATTGGCCTGCCTCTGACCATCAGCGAACTTGGTGCCACAGAGGATATGATTCCCGGCATCACCGAAGGCACCATCTGCTATCCTGCCGGATATATGGACCTGAAGCCTGAGGACGTCACGGAAATACTGAAAGCATCAATGAAGTGAGCTATGAATGGTGGACGTGGATCGCGGGCCGTAGGTGCCGTAATCGTAGGCATTTTCGTATTCCGCGATCCTGTCACATTCTGGCGGCTATTCTTTCTAACGACGCTTATTGCATCTTGACGTCTAACAGATAGAGATTTTTAAAGGCCCGAGATATGCAGAAAGAAAAGATGATTTTGTTCCTTCACGGATTCTATGCCAGCGGCCAGTGTGTGCCAGCTGTGGCATTAAGGGAGGCTTTCATAGGAAAGGCTCAAGTGCTGACTCCCGACCTCCCACTCCACCCTAACGAAGCCATAAGGCTCATCAGAGAGATCTGTGACAAGGAGAAGCCCGATGTGCTTGTAGGCAACAGCTGCGGGTCGTTCTATGCACAGATGATCTCACCGATTGTAGGCATCCCTGCCTTACTCGGCAACCCGCACTTCAAGATGTCAGATTTCCTCCGCGAACGTATCGGCAACCATCAATACAAGTCGCCAAGGGCTGACGGCAAGCAGGACTTCACTATCGACGAACAGCTCGTCAGCGAATTTGAGGAACTGGAGGCACATCAGTTTGAATGCTGTAATATATATAATAAGGATCGCGTATGGGGAATTTTCGGTGAGGAAGACACATTGGCACACTTCGAGCCGCTCTTTTTGGAGCATTATACAAACAGCCATCACTTCCCGGGAGGACATACCCCAACGGCTGAGCAATTCAAGACATGGTACTGTCCGCTCATTGAGAAGCTGCTGCTATAAGTTACCCTAACTTCAACAAAAGTTAAAGTTACTCAATATTCACAGGAATTTATCAGAATTGACTAATTTTGCAACAAAGATTAATAATACAAGCAGATATATCGGATTTTATATGCTAAAAACTATTATTATAATCTTGCTGTCACTATTATCCTCTCAGGTGATTTATGGTCAGCAACCAGACCAGCGAATTGGCGAACTCATCAACACAGAAGATTAGTTTGGCCTTGATAAAGAGTATCCAATATTAAAGGATTCGATTCAAACTCCATTTTTGAAGGTAGTGGCAGAGGCTATGATTGCCCGTAACTTCAACCAAAAGGAACGTGCGCTGGAGGCTCTGAATGAATTGCTGTCCAATCACCAGTCTGACATAGGAGCAGGAGTATTCAATTTCCTCATCCTGCGTGCTCAGTTGCTGGAAGAGATGGGACGGTATGCCGAGGCGGCTGATTTCTTGAAAAACGTTCTTGACCAGTTGAAAGGACAAGGCGTGACGCAAGGGCTGGATGGCATGGACTATTATTATCAGTATTTAAATGCTCTGCGTGAGTTGTCGGCACAGAGTATGTCACGTCCCAATCATGATGTCTCAGTGCCATTCGCATTGAAGGAACTGAAACCTAAACGGATTGAATCGTGGATGAGAAAGAAAGATGACAGAAATCCAGATGCCAAGTCGATATTGATGAGTATTCCTGTTACGCTTCATGGCGAAACCATACCTTTTCATTTTGACACAGGGGCAGGAATGACTTTTGTCACCGAAAAGTTCGTCAGAGAGAAGGGGTTGCCATTAATTGGGGACTCCGTAATCTATACGGGAAATTCCAAAGGATTGCGCACGTTCATCGACAGTCTGCAAATCGGCGAGATAACAGTCCGTAACATCATAGCTGGTGTGGGGTTGGAGAAGGAGAGCGAGCTTCTGGACTTGGTAGGAGTCGGACCAATATTAGGCCGTGATGTCATTACAGCCATTGGCGAAACTCAGATTTGCATGGACGACAGCACTATGATGTTCCCTATTAAATCATCGCCATTGCCAGCATATGGTCGAAACATGCTCTACAACTCACATGTGGAAGCGACTATAGACGAAGAAAACCTCAGATTCCTCTTCGACACTGGCAATGCAAGCAATAATGCCTGCTATCTCTACGCTGCTTACTATAATAGTCATCGTGAGGTTGTTGATAAAGTTGCCACAACAGACACTATCTAAGGTGGTGGGTATGGAAGTGCTGGGGCAAGAGAAATGAAAGTAATCCGACCATTCTGTCTTTCTATAGGTAACATGCAAATTCAACTGGTCGAGGCCGTTGTTGACGAAGAAAGCTCGCTGGCTGACGACCATTGTCATGGCAATATAGGTATTGCCGCCGTTCTTCAGCATAGGAAAACCATACTCAATTTGTAAGCGTCCGAACCTTGGACCTGGCCTAATTTGGTTGAGATAAAATATTTTTC
>ERZ842401.2599-NODE-2599-length-23947-cov-6.031475_pt1 | contig 23947 bp, 18 predicted proteins | sample MGYA00521270_ERZ842401 | MGnify/ENA primary metagenome ERZ842401 (study PRJEB31892, sample SAMEA3878208) | bioreactor metagenome | biome: Moose rumen | place: Sweden | collected 2011-10 | study: EMG produced TPA metagenomics assembly of the PRJEB12797 data set... | reverse complement strand
TCAGTCCTTAAAATCAGCCTAGTTAAAGTGTCCAATAATTGGGGTGCACTTCAAACAGGCAACCCTTCATCTTTATTCTAAAAAACTTCAGTTTTTAGAGGCTCCCTTAAAATATTTTTTGTAGGCATTCCATGTTGAGCCAATCAGCGTGTCTACATCGGAATACTTTGGTTCCCAGCCTAGAACTTTCTTTGCAAGGGCGCTAGTTGCGGTAAGTTGTGCCGGGTCTCCTGCTCGACGGCCTACATATTCAGCCTTAATTTCCTTACCGGTTATGCGCCTTGTAGCCTCAAGCATTTCGGTTACGGTAATGCCGTTTCCTGTTCCCAAGTTAAGGGTAAGGCTTTCCTTTTTGGAGGCTATGTATTCCAGTGCAAGAACATGGGCGCTTGCTAAGTCGGTAACATGAATGTAGTCGCGGATGCATGTTCCGTCACGGGTGTCGTAGTCGTTTCCAAAGATGTTTATCTTGTCGCGTTTTCCGCATGCAACTTCCATCATTACAGGAAGAAGGTTTGCAGGGTTGCGCTCCAGTCCGTAAAGAACGCCAGTGGGGTCGTATCCTGCAGCATTAAAGTAACGGAGCGAGGCAAAGTGAAGTCCCTTAAGTTTTTCGTACCATGCCATAAATTCTTCAATCTTGAGTTTTGTAAATCCGTAGTAGTTTTCGGGATTCTTGGGATGATTTTCGTCGATGGGAAGATACTTAGGTTCGCCAAAAACTGCGGCACTGGAAGAAAAGACCATGTTAAGACATCCGTTGTCTACGGCGGCATTAAGTATATTCATGGTTCCGCTTATGTTGTTTACGGAATACTTTTCGGGCTTTATCATGGATTCACCAGCAGCCTTGAATGCGGCCAGATCAACAAAGGCGTCAAAACCTTTTGCAAAAGCGTCATTCAATTCATCAGCATGAAGAATGCTTCCTGCAATAAATTCGTTTTCGGGAAAAAGGTTCTGCACCAGTCCGCTTGAAAGATTGTCAAACACGGTAACCTTGTGTCCCTTTTCCATCAGTTCCTTTACTACATGGCTTCCAATGTATCCTGCACCGCCAATAACAAGTACCTTCATGGGTTCCTCCAAAATGCTCAAGTTGCCTGCACTACCTGCTGATAGTGCCACTATCAATAATACACCCTTATGTTAAAAAAAGCAAGATATTTCTTGCGCCTTACGAAAGCAGTTCTGCGGCTGATTCCCACGTTTGGGTTAGCTCGTCAATTTTTTGGGAAAGGCCGTCTATCTGCTGCTGAACGCCCCTGCTCTTTGCACCGTCGGAATAAACTTCGGGACGAGACAATTCTTCTTCTAGAGATTTTTTTTCTTCCTCACAGGCGGCAATTTCTTTTTCCAACCTTTCCACTTCTCTCTCAATTTTGCGTCTTTCTGACTGCTGTTTTTTCTGTTCTTCCCAAGACTGTTTTGTAGCCGAGGCAACAGGAGTGGATGAAGTCTGCCTTGCGATTTCCAAAGCAGAACCAGAAGAATTTGCAGGAACAAGACCCGCTTCCTCTGCTTCAAGGCGTTCCATGTAGTATGAATAGGAACCAGGAAAGAGTCGCCACCTGCCGTTAGAAAGACCGTCACAAGAAAGTTCAAGAACACGGGTTGCAAGACCTTCGATAAATCCTCTGTCATGGCTTACAAAAATAACAGTTCCACCAAAATCTTTAAGGGCATCAAGAAGAACATCCTTTGAATGCATGTCCAAATGGTTGGTAGGTTCGTCTAACACCAGAAGGTTTACTGGAGTCAGAAGAAGGCAAAGCAGTGCAATGCGGCTTTTTTCTCCGCCTGATAAAACTGAAATTGACTTGTACACATCGTCTCCGCGGAACAAAAAGGCACCAAGCATGTCCCGGATTTTTGGCACAAGTTCAAGAGGACAGCGTGCCTCCATGTACTGAAGGACTGTTTCGCTGCCACTTATTTTTTCTGCAGAATCCTGAGAAAAGTATCCTATGCTTACCCCCGAACCCAACTTTACTGTTCCAGAAAAATTACTGTCGTGACCTGAAACAATACGAAGCAAAGTTGACTTACCTGCACCGTTACGACCTGCAACAACCAGACGCTCGTTTTTTTCTAGCACAAGGTCCAGTCCGTTTATGACATTTGGTCCGCCATAAGACTTGCATATTTTTTCCAAGGTAAGAACCAGTTGTCCTGAATGAGGAGCCTCTGGAAAGGAAAAGTGAATTTTTTTTAGGCTTTCGGGAATTTCTATCTTGTTTGCAAGAAGCTTGTCTAGCATCTTTTGCCTTTCCTGAGCCTGAGCGGCCTTTGTAGCCTTGTAGCCAAAGCGATTTATAAAGTCTTCAAGATGGGCTATTTCTTGCTGCTGCTTTTCGTATTCAGCCATAAGGGTTGCAAGTTCAGTCTTTCGCACTTCCTCGTAATGTGAAAAATTTCCCGGGTAACGCTTAAGGCTTCCGCCAAAGAGTTCGTAAACTTCGTTAATGGTATGGTCAAGAAAATAGCGGTCGTGGCTTACCAGTAAAAATCCGCCTTTAAAATCTCCAAGAAATTTTTCAAGCCAGTTTCTTGCTTCTATGTCCAAATAGTTTGTAGGTTCGTCTAGAAGAAGAATGTCGGGAGAAGCCATAAGGGCCTTTGCCAGTGCAATGCGCATCTGCCATCCGCCAGAAAAAGTTTCAGTTGGTTTTTCAAAGTCGCTCCGCAGAAAGCCCAGACCCAAAAGAACTTGTTCCGCAGAAGTTTTTCTATGGTACCATCCTGACTCTTCCAGTTTGGAAAGAAGTTCAGACTGCATGACGGCAAGACGGGCAGAACCTTCGTCGTCACCCTTTGCATGAAGACTTTCCATTTCGCTTCCAAGCCTGTCGCATTCGGACTGAATTTCATATCCCCATGAAAAAGCTTTGTCCGCCTCTTCCCGAAGGGAACAGCCCCTGTGCACAAGACCGCTTTGGGGAAGGTATGCTATGCGGGCACCCTTTTCCTTTACACAGCTTCCAGAGTCAGGTTCAGAAACTCCAGCAAGGATTTTTATAAGGGTGGATTTTCCTGCACCGTTTGCACCAGTAAGGGCCGCCTTTGTTCCAGACTGCATGTTCATGGAAACATCACGAAGAATATCCCTGTCTCCGAATGCAAGTGAAACTTTGGAAAACTGAACAAAAGCCATGCCTACCGCCTAAAGAACATTACCAGTGCGTTGGCGCTCTTTGTAATGGAAATGCGGTTCTGCACTGACGGATCAGTACTTAGAACGGAAACAGTTGCATTGGAAAGCCTGAGTCCGTCAGATTCCTTTTTGTAAAGGAAGTTAACCTCACGGCTTAATCCTTCAAACTTAAATGTAAGCACTCCGTCCCAGTCATTTTTAAGTTCGGAAGTAAGGAAGTATTTTATGCTTACACTGCCCTGCCCCTTTGCACTCTTTGAAATTACAGAGGGAACAAGAATGTCGTAGCCTGACCATGTAAACGATGAGCCTGATGCAAATGTAAGGTTTCCGTAGCTTGAACTTCTAAAGTCTGGGCCAAGTTTTATAAGTGAATTAAATTCGTCTTCTCTACGCTCTTTTTCGTCAGAAATAACTTTAGAAATGTCTTCTTCAAGAGTTACAAATGTGTAGGAAGTGGGCATTCCTCTGGAGTCTGTATGCTGAACAGAAATAAGTGACGGTGAGCGAACTGTAACCTGAATGGGCATGTTGTTAAACTTGTAAACACCGTCGCTTACTTTTGTAACGCCCTCGTAATCATAGGAAAGGTCTATGTCTGAAAGTTTTATTGCAACAGTACCAGTGTCGCTTCCCGTGTCAAATCCGTAAGAGGCATTCAAATAGTCAAGATCTATTGTTCCCCTTGAAATCATTGTGCCAAAGTATTCGGGATACCACTTCTGGGTAAGGAAGCCGTTCAGTGTCTGGTCAATTTCCTGAACATCCGCTTCTTCCGCACCCTCGCCCACAGAACCGTCGGCATTCATGGTAAAGAGGCGCAGATTATGGCTAAAGCACCATCCTGTAGTTCCGTCATCAGTAAGAACTCTAAGCCACACTCCAGAAAGATTTTCCTTTCCGTTGGTAACCACCTGTCCCTCGCTTTCGTAAAGGGCACGGATTATTTCATCCTTGCGAAGACGGTACACTTGCTTTGAAGTGTTAACTTTGTCTGCACGAATTGGAAGTCCATCCAGAACACACTTTGCATACTGATGCTCATATTCACCGTATCGCTCTGCAAGTTTTTTTGCATTCTTTTTAGAGTCTGGTTCGCTCAGCATCCAAAGAGGAACTTCAAGTTTCTGCTTAGAATCGGGAACTCCTATAATGTATTCATGATTGATGTTTGACTTTACATAAACTGGAACAACAGTACCGTCGGCAATTGCAGTGTCCTCACTCTGAATGTTCCACAACACGACACTGTAGCCGATAACTCCTGAGCATGAAGAAAAAACAAATGCCAATGCAACAATAAAAAAAACTCTGAAACACTTCATGCAGACAGTATAACGCAAAGGGCTTAGGTTGTAAACAAGACAAAAAAATGCTACACTTGGAACATGAGCAATACACATGAAATTTTAGAACGAAAAGATGTTCCTCAGGAATACAAATGGGATCTTACACAGATTTATAAAAATGATGATGAATGGAAAGCTGACTTAGACAGCATAATTCCCCTTACAGAAAAACTGGCCTCCTTTAAGGGAAAACTTTCCCAAGGGGCAGACACACTTCTTGAAGCCCTTAAGGCAGACGAGGCCCTTAGCCGGGTAACAGAAAATGTCTTCCATTATGCAAGCCTTCTTTCTTCTGCAGATCAGGGAGACTCTTCGGCTCAGGAAAAAGAAAACCTTGCCATGATGACCTACACCCAGTCTCAAAGCATGCTAAGCTTTTACACGCCAGAGATTCTTTCAATTCCTGACGAAAAAATAAACCAGTGGTGCCAGCTTCCAGAATTTGCAGACTATAAAGTCTACATACAGAAAATCCTTCACGCAAAGCCCTACATACTTTCAGAAAAAGAAGAGCGCATTCTTGCCCTTCAGTCTGAATCAGGACAGACAGCAGACAGGGCATTTTCCCTCCTTACCGATGTAGACATGGACTTTGGAAGCATCGATGTAAACGGGACTCCCAAGCCCCTTACCCACAGCACATGGTCTTCATTTCAGGAAAACGAGGACCGCAGCATAAGGGAAAAATCTTACAGGCAGTTTTACGGTGTATTTAAAAACCACGCCAACACTCTTGCGGCCCTTTATGCAGGTTCAGTAAACAACGACATTTTTGTTTCTAGGGCAAGGGGATATCCGTCGGCAGTAGAGGCTGCCCTTTACGGAAACAAGGTTCCCCTTAGCGTCTACAAAAATCTTGTGGAAACAGTTCACAAAAATCTTCCAGCACTGCATCGCTACTATGGTCTTAGAAAGAAGGTGCTGGGACTAGACGAACTTCGCCACTGGGATGTTCACGCACCTTTGGTTAAATCAGTCAAGTCAGAAATAAGCTATGAGGAATCAGTAGAAATAATCAGGGGCGCATTAAGTCCTCTTGGAACCGAATATACCGACACCCTCTGCTCAGGACTTTTAGGCGGATGGGCAGACCGTTACGAAAACAAGGGCAAACGAAGCGGAGCATTTTCTTCAGGCGCATACAGGGGATATCCCTACATTCTGCTAAACTACAAGTCCGATTCCATACGGGATGTGTACACAATGGCTCACGAAGGAGGACATTCCATGCACTCATGGTACAGCGTCCACAACAATCCTTTTATGTGCTACGACTACACAATTTTCGAGGCGGAAGTTGCCTCCACCTTTAACGAGGAACTGGTCTTTGAATACATGCTCAAAAATGCAGAAAGCGAAGACAAGAAAAAGTATCTTCTTAGCATGAGGGCGGGAGACATTCTTTCCACCCTGCACCGTCAGACCATGTTTGCAGAATTTGAACTTAAGGCCCACGAACTTGTGGAACAGGGACAACCCCTAAGCACAGAAGTTCTCCGTTCCACATACAGGGAACTTTTAGAGCTCTACTTTGGTCCCCAAATGGTGTTTGAAGAAGAAAGCGATTTGGAAGGACTTCGCATACCACACTTTTACAATGCCTTTTATGTTTACAAATATGCCACAGGAATTTCTGCATCCCTTGCACTTGCAAAGCGTGTTACTCAGGGCGGAAAAGACGAAAGGGAAGACTACTTTAAATTCCTTAAGTCTGGAGGTTCTCGCTACCCCATTGAAAGCCTAAGGGTTGCAGGTGTTGACATGGAAAGCACAAAGCCAGTACAGGATGCACTGGACACATTTGCCTCTCTTGTGGACGAACTGGAAAAACTTCTTTAGGAGACTTTAGGCAACTTTGAAAATGCGATGTTTAAAAGCCCTCAATTTCGGACTTTTAAACTCGACGGCAACCTCAAGTTACAGTTTTTAGAGGTTGCCTTTACTTTAAGTAGACCATGAGCAGCATTATGTCGCTGTTTCTTATGCCACTTATGCGTGAAGCCTGACCAAGGGTGCGGGGGCGAACAGCCTCAAGTTTTCCCCTGCTTTCGGCGCTAAGGGCAACTATTTTGGAATAGTCAAAGCTGTCGGGAATTCTTGCGTTTTCCATGCGGTGCATCTTGGCAACACGGGCATCCTGCTTTTCTATGTAGTAGCGGTATTTAAAGTCTTCCTGAGCACCAGTCCATTCTGCAGAAGTAAAGTTGCCCGGATTTTCACAGTCGGGATGTTCACTTATGTAGCGCACTGCCTCTTTTACATGCTCATATTTTGCAAGGGTCGCATCCAGTTGGGCTCTTGTGCATAGTCCTGCATCGTAAGCCTTTTGCCTAAGGCGACGATCTGCAGTATCGTGGCGCAGTTTGAGTCGGTATTCCGCACGTGCGGTAAACATGCGGTAGGGTTCCTTTGTTCCCAAAGTAACAAGGTCGTCTATAAGAACTCCAATGTAGGCTTCGTCCCGTCCAAGTATAAGGGGTTCGTAAGAAGGAATTTCCCTAAAAGCCCGAATGTTTTCTTCCATTTTTTTGCAGAGGGAATCTTCGTCTTTTACAGAAGGGTCAGGAAGGCACAGGGAGCCACACAGATCAATGTGTTTTTTTGCATAAAGACCTGCGTTAATTCCCGCCACAAGTCCCTGTCCTGCGGCTTCTTCGTAACCGCTGGTTCCGTTTATCTGACCAGCATTAAAAAGGCCTGCCACCCGTTTTGTTTCCAGACTTGCAAAAAGTTGGGTAGGCTCAACATAGTCATATTCTACAGCATAACCGGGGCGGCTTACGGTACAGTGCTCAAATCCTGTCATAGTGCGCAAAAATGCATCCTGCACTTCTTCTGGCAGGGAGGAGGAAAGTCCGTTAAGATAAACTTCATCCGTAGAAAGACCTTCTGGTTCAACAAAAAGCTGATGTCTTTCTCTTTCTGCAAAGCGCATAACCTTGTCTTCTATAGACGGACAGTATCGTGGTCCCACTCCATGAATTTTTCCTGAATACAAGGGTGAGCGTCCAATGTTTTCCCGAATTATTCTGTGGGTTTCTTCGTTAGTGTATACAAGATGGCAGGGAACCATGGGCCTGTTTACAGACTCATCCTCAAAACTGAAGGGGATTATTTCTTCGTCGCCTTCCTGTAGTTCCAGTTTTGAAAAGTCAACAGTATGCCGTAAAATACGGGGAGGAGTTCCTGTCTTAAGTCGTCCAGTGGTAAACCCCAGTCGATTAAGACTTTCTGTAAGTCCAAAGGCTGCACCTTCCCCAAGGCGTCCACAGGGTGCATCGTATTCGCCTATAAATATGCGGCCGCCTAAAAATGTTCCCGTAGTAAGTACGACAGAACGAACTGGAATTATTCTTCCGCGCTCAGTCTTTATGCCCACCACCTTCTGCCTCATGCCACTCTTTGCAGCAAAAGTTAAATTTTCTCCCTGATTGCGTTTTTCTCCGGGAATGCTTCCCTTTTCTGCAGCAGTGTCAAAATTTGGAGGAAGGGGAACAGAACTTGCGGCGGTAAAAATCTGGGTAACAGTATCCATAAGAGTGCTAAGGTTTGGCGTTGTTTCCAAAACCTGACGGGCCAAACTTGCGTAAAGAATTTTATCTGCCTGTGAACGGGGTGCCTGAACAGCGGGTCCCCTGCTCTTATTTAAAAGCCTAAACTGAATCATGGAGCGGTCTATCAACTTTGCCATTTCTCCACCTAGGGCATCTATTTCGCGCACAATGTTTCCCTTGGCAATTCCACCTATGGAAGGATTGCAAGACATTCTGCCTATGGCATCTATACTCTGAGTAATTAAAACTGTCTTGAGTCCCATGCGGGCGCAGGCAAGGGAAGCCTCTATACCAGCATGACCAGCACCCACTACCGCAACATCAAATGAATCATAAAACGACATAAAACTGATACAAAATAACACATGCGGAATTTTTTTTCAATACAAGATAAGTGACCACCGTTACTTTATCTGGTCAAGGGGGATTTCACCTTCGCATTCTATTTCACCGTTAAGGGCTGCAAAAAGTGCCTTAAACGAAAAATCAGAATAGCTGTAGCCACACAGTACCGTATCCGCCCAGTCAAAGTCCAAAACTGGAACAGGAGACATTATAGAAAGGATTATAACCTTCTTTCCCATGTAGCGGAGTCTTCGTGCAATGTTAGCAGTATGTTCATTAAACACATTTATAATTATGGTATCGTAACCGCTAGCAACATTTACAAAGTTAGTGCCGTTCCATTCGTCATAGTTTGACTGATCCGCCGCCAGTTCGTAACTGAAGTGAAAAGTTCTTGCCGTGGGGTAGCGTTTTCTTCCCTCGCTGTAGAGTGAAAGGAAGGGTCCTGCAATAAGAATCCGCTCGCCTTCTTTAGGGTGGTAGGGAAAGTCACCCGCCTTGTAGACAGACACAGCCCTGCAGGCCTCCTCAAAGAAAAACTGCTGCCCCTCCCTGTCTGGAATGTAAAGGTCTATGGTATCTGCATTGGGGTAAAGGGGTGCTGCGTTTCCACCCTTAAAGTATTCCATTTTTGCCTTAAGAACCCTGCGGGCCGCATCCTTTACCCTTTCCTTAAAGTCTTCGTCACTTTTCATAAGGGCAAGATTACGGGTCCAGAGGGCGTCGTTTAATCCAGCAGTGGTGGAGGAAAGTATTATGTCGTTACCAGCTTCAATGGCCATCTGAAAAGCCAGATACAAAGTTCCCGTGTAAAGGGTTGCTCCGTTCATCATCATGTCGTCGGTAATAATTAGGCCGTCGTAGCCAAGCTGACCGCGAAGGATGTCAGTAAGAAATTTTTTTGAAAGCGAAGAAGGAATTCCGTTTTCTTGAATCTGGGGAAATTCCAAGTGTCCGCTCATAACAGCAGGAATTCCAGCCGCAATAAGATACCTAAAGGGAACAAGCTCCCTGTTCATAAGTTCTTCATAGCTTATGTTTATTTGAGGAAGCCGACCGTGACTGTCTACATCAGTGTCGCCGTGGCCAGGAAAATGTTTTGCCGTAGGAATGACGCCTGCATCCATAGAGCCCTTTGCAAAGGCTTCTCCCAGTATGCCCACTTTTTCTGGATCTGAGCCAAAGGAACGAGGACCTATTACCGAAGAGTCAAGATTGGAATAAATGTCAACAGTGGGTGCAAAGTTCATGTTAATTCCAAGAGCCTTTATTTCCCTGTTGATGTAAAATCCAGAATAGTATGCGTCAAGGGGATAGCCAGAAGCGCCAATGGCCATGTTACCCGGAGTGTCTGTAGTTTCTCCCTTTACATGCCTTATCCATCCCCCTTCCTGATCAGTTGCAACAAAGAGCGGAATTTTAAAACGCCTTGTAGCGGCACGCTCCTGCAAAGACTTTACCGAACGGGCAACCTGATGAATGTCATCGGTATTCCAGCCGAACACCTTTACGCTTCCAAGCCCCCTGTCGCTTACCCAAGCGTTAAGCAAGGCACTAGGTTCTGCACCAGCCCATCCGAACATGAAAATTTGGGAAAGAAGTTCCTCGTCAGTCATCCGTTCTGCAATGGTTTTGGAAAGAATGTCGGCAGGATAGTCACTCCAAAAGTCTATGTCATCAGGAAGAGTCTGAGAAGACTTTGCAGTTTCAGGCATTACGCTGATTGTCTGCGCGTCAGAAGTAAAAACAAGAGCGCTTATCAAAAATAAGGCGGAAAGAACGCAAATCGCTCGGCCCAGGCGTTTCATTATCTGTAAACCTCGCCAGCACTTTCCCGAATAAATTTTTCCGCACTGTGGCTGGCAATGGCACCGTCAGCACAGGCCGTTACAATCTGCCTAAAACTCTTTGAACGAACATCTCCTGCAACATAAAGACCGGGAACAGATGTCTTCATGTCTTCATCGGTTATGATGTAGCCGCCCTCGTCAGTCTTAAGGGTTGCAAAAAGTTCAGTACGAGGAATCATTCCCACAAAAATAAACACAGCGTCACAGGGAAGTTCTTTTGTTGAACCGTCCTCTGTATTTTTTATTACCACGGAAGAAACCTTTCCATCACCCTTGATTTCTTCTACAGCAGAATTAAACATTACAGAAATACGGGGATTTGAAAGCACCCTTTGGGCAACAGCCTTCTGTGCCCTAAACTGACTTTTTCTGTGCACTATGGTAACCCTGTCGGTAAGGCTTGCTAGATATGTGGCCTCGTCACAGGCAGAATCTCCTCCGCCCACTACAAAAATATTTTTATTGCGAAAGAAGGGACCGTCACAGGTTGCGCAGTAAGAAACTCCCCTTCCCAAAAATTCTTTTTCTCCTTTTACGCCAAGAGTTCTGTGTTCTGCACCAGTTGCAAGAAGAAGAGTCTTTGAAACATAAACTCCCTTGTTTGTGGTAACTGAAAAAAGTCCATCCTTTTTGTCTAAAGAAGAAACGATAGCCTGAATAATCTTTGCACCGAATTCAACAGCTTGTTTTTTCATACCCTCAACAAAGGCAAATCCGTTTACAGCAGGAAAAACTCCAGGATAATTTTCCAAAGATGAAATGTTTATAACCTGACCGCCGGGCATGCTCTGGTCAATGACAAGTGTCTTAATATTTGCACGGGATGCATACTGCGCTGCAGAAAGTCCTGCAGGCCCCGCTCCCAGACAGATAAAGTCAAATTCGTTTTCTTCCATACGGACAGTATACAGGGGAACAGGCTAAAGAGCAAGAGAAGTTGCAAGGGAAAAAGTCCATTTTTTTTCTTCTGACGCATGGGGATAAAATTTAACTGAAAGTCCCAGAGTAAAAAATCCCGAAAGGTGAACGGCATTTCCTGTATTTGGGGAAGGCTGAATTACAAGGTCTGCATGAAGCACATCCCATGAAGTTTGCCCCCTAGAACCGGAAACAAGCATAAACTCGTAGCCACCTGCAAGGGTAAGTCTGTTAAAGAAAACTGGCAGGAAGGGAATTCCCCTCTGAATGTCCCAAGAAAAAATAACCCCGTCAAGCTGAATGTCAAAGGGAATGTATTCTGAAGGATAAAATAGAAGCTGAACCCTAAGGGGAAGATTGTATGTAAAGCCTTCCTTACAGGAAAGAGGAATAAGTCTGGGGATTCGCACTATTACGGCAGGGTAAGCATAAAAGGAAGTTGAACCCTCCCCTGCAGAAAATGAAAAAGACGCCTGAAGTGCAAGTCCGCCCTTTTCGTAGTAACCAGCACCGCAACTATGCACGCTAGAAATCTGAACAAGACCTTCGTTACAGTAGGAAAGGGCTTCTAAATTCCCATGAAGAAAATTTCTGTCGCGAGCAATAAAGTAAAGACAGTCGCCAACAGGAATGACGGTCTCAAGGCTTACATCTGCGGAACATTGCTCAAAGCCCTTAGCGTCAAAGACAGCTTGAGCTTCTGCATCGTAAGAAAAAACTTCCGTACCAGTGCCACCAAAAAACTTAAGCATTAGAGCTGCCTGAAATCCCATAGATTGGAAGGGAGACAGAAATCCTCCTCCCGGGTTTACACCCACAGAAATCACCATTGAGTCAGAATCCCAGGGGGTGTTGGTAAGCCAGGAAAGCCCCGGAAAAAGAATTCTAGAAGACACTCCTCCAGTAGAAGAATGAATGGCAATGTTTGTAAAGGGAATAAGGCTTCCCTTTTTGTAGTAGGGATGTTTCCACTTTTTTTGCGCAAGGGAAAATTCCTCGTTCAGTAAAAAGGCTTCACCGTCATAAAAATTTTTTCCGTAAGACCGAGCCTTGGTTTTTCTTACACCGTCATAGTCAAGGACATAAAGCCTTTCTTCCGTAACAAAATCCGAAGCATAGACAAAGTCATTTTCTTTTTTTTCAAGAGGCACAGCGGAATACACTCCGCCCGAAACATCTTCTTCCATAAACTCAAAGTCTGCAAAAGATTCAGAAAGGTAAACTGTGGCCAGCCGAGGAAAAGTATCTTTTTTAGAATAGGAAAAACTTAAGAGCGCACCATCTAAATCTTCCCCAGCAAAAGAAAGGGAGCGAACGCTTATTTTGTCAAGAGGAATCGGGAACTCTTTTAAAGACATGTCTGAAAGGGAAAGGCGCGCAAGGGAAAAGGAATTGTTCCGTCTGCAAAAGAAGGCCACCCTGCCCTCTCCAGCCATGCAGGGTGAAAACAAAAGAGAACCCTCTGCAAAACCGCACACTTGCTCAATTTTAAGAGATGCATTTTTCTGGCTTACGGAACAAAGCACGCCTCCGTTTTTTGTAATGCATACAAGAAAAAGTTCCTTACCGTAAGAAACCAGAGTGGCCTCACTTACTCCGCTAAAGGGGCAGTCAAATATGCGACCATCGCTCATGCGGTAAAGGGAGCAGAAAAGCCCCGTACCAGAAAGTTTCTGTTTTGCATAAACAAGGCAGACAAACTGACCGTCGGCAGAAAGGGAAAGAGACCTTAGACCAGACTTTACAAGTAGTTTTTTTGCAGAAAGAAGGGAACCGTCGCCATTGCGTTCTGCAAACCACACGGAAGAGTCTGCAAAGTCGGCATAGGCAATTCCCTTGTCGCAGGAAGAAAGGGAACCGTAAACCGAACCGTCATATTTTTTTTGTGCGGCAAATTCTTCCACAAAGGAATTTTCAAGCGGATCAGAAGGAATAGAGGGAATCCAAATGCTTTCGTAAAATTCATTCCATGCTTCCCCGATTGATTTTTCGTATGCCTTTCTGAAGGCCCCTGCATAAGTAAAGCCCTTTACATTTACAGCGTTGTACCAGAAAAGGGCATATCGTTCCATTCCGTATGTTTCCTGAAGCCACTGGGTAAAAGGTCCTCCGTAGGCATAAGAAAGATTAAGCATAGGATAGATGTCTCTTGCACCCAGCACATCGGTGTAGGAAAGAAAGCGGTCGTCAAGTTTTGACTGCCTTATGGTGTGAAGATAAAATCCGCTGTTAAGCCTGCCCTCTTCTCCAAGAGATTCTGTAACAAGAGAAGCTCCTTCTTTTATAAGGGGAGGCATTGAAATGTAGTCGCCCCAGTTAATCAGGTCGCCCATAACAGAATCCACTCCCTGCCAAAATGAGTTTCGCATGTTTATGGTAAGGGCGTGGGTAAGTTCGTGACGAAATGTTCCCAGAATGGAGTCGGAAAAAACATTTATGTCTGCGGAAGGATGTGCGTCAAAGAGTACAATGTGGTTGTAGTTGTAGTTTGTAAAGTAGGCATTAAACTCGTCCGTGACTGCCGTTATTACCACAGGCATTCTGTAGGAAGGAAGGTCAATTCCCAGTCCGCTACAGATTTCTTTGCAGATTGAGTCCGCGTTAAAAAAAAGTTTCTGAGCGCTTTCCTCACTTTCTTCGCAAAAAATTATGTCAAAGTATTCGGTAGAAACATAGCGAACATTTTTCTGTCCTGACATAAGTCCGCCCCAGGACCAGAGATGTGTGCATGCAAGAAATAAAAATGAAAGTAAAAAGAGACGCTTCTTCACGAAGACAGTATAAGGCAGAGGTCAAAAAAAAAGCAAGATGCACAAGCACCTTGCCTAGAGGCGTCAATCGGAATCGAACCGATGCATAGTGGTTTTGCAGACCAGTCCCTTACCACTTGGGTATGACGCCGTATAAGAAGACTGTATCAGATTGCAGGGGTTTTGTCTAGGGGGTATGCGACTATTCACACCAGTCAAATCTAAAGGCACCGTCTGGATGATTAAAGACATTCCAGTAAGGAACATACTGATAGTTGCTAGGTCTCCCCGTAAGCTCGCTTATTGTTTCAGTGGCAGTCCATTTTTTTATTGAAGGAGACAGAAAGAAAATAATGAACATCATAAGAAAAATGAAATACAGGCTTTTATTTGCTTTAATCCATTTTATCTTAAAAAAGTAAGTCCATCCCACAATAGTATAAAATCCAAAATAATAACTTAACCGTTCCAGAACAAAAAAGGCAACGGAAAAGTCGGTTATCAGCATTACAAGGCAAAGTGCATTTAACATAATGTCTTCTGTTTTTGTTTGCGGTTTAAAAAACAAGAGAATAAGAATGTACAAAAAATGCTGGGCGTAAAAATACAATCCAGAAGACAGATCTTTTCCGTGAGAAAATGTTGGTGAGTTCAAATAAGAAATTAGAAGTTCTCCTATTTTTCCAGGAATAAAAGTACTTACCTTCCACAGTGCAGCATTTATGGCAGAGGGGAACATGGTAACAAGAAGACCAAGAAGACACACCGTAAGGCGACTTCTTCCAGTTTGTTTAAAATGAAGCAGTACGGCAAAAAGTGCGACAGCGGCTGTAACATGGAACAAAGAAGCCACTGCAACGGCAAGAATCCACTTTATCCACTTCTTTTGCATAAGGTATCTTGTTCCGTACAGAATAACTGAAACTGCAAGAGACTGCCTTACTTGAGCCATAAAAAGCTCGGTAAAATAAAATGACAGTGCAAGAAAAAGGCAGATAAATTTATATTCTGAATAAGTGCTAAAAAAACTTATGATGCTTAGAACAAATAAAAGCGTTGCCAAGAACTGAACCACATAGTAGCTGTCGTATATACTCTTGCACAGAATATTTAAAAGCTTATACCCCACATCAAAGCGAGAACTGCTCCAGCTTACATTGCTAAAGTAGCCTATATATGCAGACCAGTCGGAACCCGTATAATAACGAAAGCCTACAAAATACAGGAGAAAAACAGTAAGAACAGCCCATATCATCCTCTTTAGCGGAAGACTGTCCTTTGAAAAATCAAAAAAAGAGGTAAATGCAAAGAGCATGAAAAAACCAATATATACCATCATCGGGGATTCCTTTTAAATAAACTTCTTACAGTCTTTTCCTTAAGCAGAAAGAGACTTATTCCATACACAATCACAGCCATGACAAAGCAGAGCCCACAATGAAGCCCCACATTTGCGTTAAAGTCTGGAATAAATTTAATTGCACAAAACATAACAAGTGAGGAAACAAGGTATTTTAAACTGTTCAGACTGAGCAAATCCGTTTCTCTTAAATACTTCCATGCAAAACCGACCTGAATGACAAGTCCCACAAGTTCTGCCAACACGCTCCCCAACGCAGCACCATCATGGGCAAGCCTTGGAATCATAAACAGATTGAATATAAAATTTGAAACAGCGGCCACACTTACAGAAACTGTGTACTTCCACTCTTGTCTATGAGGATACAAAACCTGAAGCCCGACAAAATATGCAAGCCCTACGATTACAACTACAGGAGCAAGAATCTTTATGGTTAAAACTGAGTGGGCATATTTTTCACCTGCAAAAATTGTTATAATGTCAGGAGCAAGGGCAAGAAGCCCAAGACAGCAGGGGAAAGCCAGAATCAAAATGTAATGTAAGGAGACATTTATATAATGTCGGTAGCCGTCAAAGTCTCCGCAGGCCAGACAGTTTTCCATTCGGGGAACCACCACGGCGCTCAAGGCAGTTACAAGGCTTATGACAATTCTTACAAGTTTGTTTGCAGCGGTATACAGACCAACCTCTTCGTCAGAAAGAAGGATTCCAAGCATCGTAACATCAAGATGAGTATATATATTCGTGGCGACAAGACTTCCAAAAACTATAAAAAGGGTTTTTAAATGACGAAAAGGTTTAAGACCTGAAACGGGAACCTTCTGCAAGAATTTTCTAAGATGAAAAATGTTGAACACTGACGAAACTGCGTTTAACCCCACAAACATAGCGGCATACCGCACAAAATGAGAAGCGTCCTTAATAAATAAAAAAATGAATGAAACCTGTAGCAGTTTTACAAACAGATAGCGTGAGGTTATGTAAGTCTGTTCCTCCATACCCTGATAAAACCACTCATAACTGAAATCTGAAAGTGCAATGGTGGGGGAAACAACACAGAACAGAAGCCATTGTTCGCGGAATGAGGGAACTGCAAGCACAAGAGCGGCATAAAGAGCGTAGCCAATGCATACTGTCATAAGGAGAATTAAGGTAAGCTCATAAACTACCGTGGACAGCATAAGTTTATTGTCCCTTACACGGGCGACTTCTCTTGCACCGTAATTTGATATGCCCAGTTCCGTAAAGAGAACAAAATAAGAAACTATGGAATTTACAAAATCAACTTTCCCCGTTCCTGAGGGGCCAAGCACACGGCTTATATATGGGAAAGTTACAAAGGGGATAAGAACATTTAAAACCGTACGAGATGTGTTAAGAAAAAAATTAAGTTGCAGACTTTTAGGCTTCATTCTGTTTTCTAGCATTAAAAGGACTGGCAAAGGCTTCCCTTAATACGGCAACCGCAGATTCATCTTTTTTGAGATTCTGTACCGCATCAATCGAAAATGCAAGAATGACAAATAAAATGAAAATCAGCATGACGACAAGAATGAATTTCTTTTTTGACATGCTAAAGGAAGGCTGTTCCATGGCATCGTAAACAAAGGGTGTTTCCGAAACGGTAAAGAATGAATATGAAGACGGCAGGCACAGGGAATCGCTTAAGGAGTCCGAAACCTTAGTAATATAGTCGCGGATAAAATCATCAAGCAAAGCAAGGTTTTCTTCCTGCAAAGAGACAGACAGACTAAATGTATTTCTGTATTCCCGAGACCAATCTGCCCTTGTATTAATTCTTACAACATTGTCAGAGACAAGTTTGTGTATGAAATTGTTATATTCACGAACATTGGAGGCATCATATGGAGTTCCAAGAAAAGGAAATGCTTTGTATTCTTCTGCCAGTTGGGACTGATTTGAAAATGCATCGGTCAGAACTTTACTAAAGTCAAAATCGTACCAGCGCATAGAAGCGCCATCTTCAGGGTGACGAAGTGCAGTAATGGTGTATATTGCACAAACAGTTTTTTGTTCAGATGCAGAATCGGCCCGACCATTAATTTTGGGAATGATAAAAAAACATACACCTGCAAGAAGACTGCATACAGCAGTTCCTATAACGATAAGATGTCGAAATCTAAGCAAAACCGCCAGTATGTCTACAAGCGAAAGATCCTCTGATGGTTTCATGAAGAAGGTACCCCCGAATAATGAATTTTCATATACACAACGAATTTAATAATGACATATCATTATAAGAGTGATAATATACTAAAATCTCAGTATTATCAAGTACAAAATAAGGTGATGTAAGTATTATGAAATCATGAAATCAACATTCAGACAAAACTTGAGAAGCGAGCTTACCTATCAGGACATTACGGTCAAAGAACTTTCTGCAAGAACAAAAATTCCAAAACCAACGCTGGATTGTTACTTAGGCTCCAGAGGCGTAATGCCACCAGCTGATATAGCCGTTAAAATTGCAAAAGTACTGAATGTCACTGTTGAATATCTTGTTACAGGAAAAGATTCAAAAATAAAAAGCTTGAATGAAGTTGAATTAAGCAACACCAATTTAAGGCATCTAATAAAAAATCTATCTCTGCTTTCAGAAAAGGAAATTTCTTACGCACTGGCATTTTCTGAAGCGGCCTTAAAAATTAAAAATCACATGAACTAGTAATCATTGTTTCCTTCAGAAAATTCTGCAAGGCGTTCCCTAAGCACCAGAAAGGCACCTAGCACGGCACACAATTCAAGCACAACTGTGACAAAGGGCTGGAAGAGAATAAGGAAAGGCAGAGCAACCAGAATGGCAGATGCACACAGGGTAAGGATGTAGGAACTTTTGCATTTGGGAAGACTTTTTCCTGACTGGATAAAATTCTTTTTTTCAAGGCTGATTTTTATCATAAAAAAAAGCATTACAAGAAGCCATAATGCGGCACCAGTTATGCAGGCAATCAGATCAATCATGTAGCGGTTCATTTTTTCTCCTGCCAAAAATGTAGGGTTCTGCGGGCGGATTCAAAAGCCAGTGGAAGACTGTCTATGTCTTCTGCGGAACGGACTGGTCTCCATTCAAAGGCGCTTACCTCGCTTTCCTGAGCATGAAGTACACAGTCTTTAGGTAGGATCGCCTCAAAAAACATGTCGCAGGTTTTGTAGACTATTCCGTTATATTCGTAAGTGTTGGGAAAACTGCACACATAGCCTACGGAAATAGGACGCACTCCGATTTCTTCTTCGCATTCTCGCAAAGCACCGTCTTCGGCAGTTTCATCGCACTCGATAAATCCGCCGGGAAAGGCAAGAAAACCCTTTCTGGGATCTTTTGCACGGCGTTCAAACAGCACCTGTCCGTCTTTATTGCGGATGATAAGTCCTACTGCACTGGCAACATTATTGAACAGTTCAAAACCACAGTCGGGACAAAGCCACTTTCGTCCGTCTTTGAGGGTTTGTATATTTTGCTTGCCACACTGGGGGCAGAAGGTGAATTTGTTTTGTATCATGACATAAAAAAAGGGGGAGTCTGCAGAATGTGCCTTAAGATGGTTAGGCGCGTTTGCAAACTCCACCGATTCTAAAAACTTGACGGTTGCAAATTACTTCTGGGCAAGGATAGCAATACCTGGTAAGGTTTTGCCTTCAAGGAATTCCAGAGAGGCTCCGCCACCAGTTGAAACATGGCTCATCTTGTCTGCAAGGTGGAACTTGTTAACTGCGGCAACAGAGTCTCCTCCGCCAACTACAGTCATTGCTCCCTTACCAGTTGCGTCTGCTACTAGACGGGCAACTGCTTCGGTTCCCTTTGCAAATGCGTCAAATTCAAATACGCCTACAGGACCGTTCCACACAATGCTCTTTGCAGTGCTAATAACTTTCTTGTATTCTTCGATTGTCTTTGGACCAACATCCATTGCCATAAGGTTATCGGGAATGTCTGTTCCGTCAACAGCAACAGGTGCTGCATCAGCAGAGAATTCAGAAGCGCCCACATGGTCAACAGGAAGAAGAATCTGAACATTCTTTGCCTTTGCGTCTGCAAGAAGTTTTTTAGCTGTATCAATAAAGTCGTCTTCTACAAGAGACTTTCCTACCTTGTAGCCCTGAGCCTTAAGGAAGGTGTATGCCATGCCACCACCAATTACGAGGGCAGAAGCGTTCTTTAAGAGGCTTTCCAAAACTGCAATTTTTGAAGAAACCTTTGCACCTCCAATAATTGCAATCATGGGCTTGGGAGGATTTGTTACCATAGGCTCAATGTATTTTACTTCCTTTTCCATAAGGAATCCACCTACGGGCTTTTCGTTCATAAAGCGTGCTATTGTTGCAGTAGAAGCCTGATCACGGTGAGCAGTACCGAATGCATCGTTTACAAAAATGTCACCATATGTGGCAAGTTCTTTTGCCATGGTTTCACGCTCTGCTGTATCCTTGCTTGTCTCTTCAGAATGGAAGCGGACATTTTCCAGCATTGCAACTGCACCTTCGGGAAGTGCGTCAATGGCAGCCTTCTGACCAAGTGCGTCGGGAAGGAATGTTACAGGTGAACCAAGTTTTGAGGCAAAGTAGTCTACAACAGGCTTCATGCGGTTTTTGCCGTTGATAAATTTTTCCTTGTCGGCATCTGTCCAAGTTTTGCCTGCCTTTTCTGCCTTTTCCTGTGCCTTTTTAACATCCTTTTTGGGGTCGCCCAAGTGGCTCATAAGAACGAGAGAGCGAGGCTTCTGCTCAAGAATGTATTTGATTGTTGGAAGAGCCGCCATAATGCGGGTGTCGTCCTGAACAACTCCGTCCTTCATAGGAACATTAAAATCAACACGCATAATGATGCGCTTTCCCTTCAAGTCAACATCTTTGACTGTCTTAATCATTATAGTCCTCCATATTTAGATGCGGTAAATAATTGCCTACGAGTATAACACTATGCACTGCAAAAAACAAGGTGTGCACTAGCAGACGGAAAATGCCACTTAGGAAAGGCGCAAAAGGATGACTCCATGGGGCGGTACTGAAACAGAAAGCACAGCCTCTGACTCTAGCGGAAAGAGGTCTTTTTGTAGCCACAGGTCCCTTACTCGGAAAGTTCTTCCCTCTTCCACATGGGGAATTTTTAAAAGCGGAAGGGAAATGTCTTTTTCACCGTCGCTCAGGTTGAACAGGGCCACATTTATTGAACCTACATGAGCCGGACATCCATTGCCAAATGTAGCCCAGACGCACTCTGACTCATTCCTTAAAATTTGGGTTGCGCCGTGACAGAATTTTTCAAGACCCAGAACATCCCTGTTTGTCAGCAGGGAAAGGGTAGAATCATCAAGCTGGGGCAAGTCCGTTCCTATCATAAGGGGGCTTCTAAAAAGGCACCAGAGGGTAATCATTGTCTTTTGCTCGTCAGGTGTAAGCCGGCTCTTCCACTCGTTACCAAAGCCTTTTCCCAGTCTGCCTAGGGGGAGCATGTCGCAGTCAGGCCAGCAGCCTTTTTCTACATGAGTTTCCCACACTTCGCAGCGTTCAAACATGGCCTTTACAAGACTCCACTCGTCCCAAAAGTCATCTGTTATGCGCCACATGTTTGCATACTTCTTTAAGTGCCAGGCCTTTTCTATAACAGCTGGTCCCGGGCTTAGGGAAAGAACCATGGGTCTTCCGCACCTTTCTATGGCAAGGGAAATCATTTCTATTTCTTTTTCTGCGGAATAGGGATTGTCGGGATACATATTCGTGTTGCAGATATCGTCCACCTTTACAAAGTCCACTCCCCAGCTGGCATAGAGGGCAAAGAGGGAATCGTAATAGTCCTGCGCACCTTTTTTGGTAAAGTCAACTCCGTACATGTCGCCGTTCCATTTGCTTATGCTGAAGGGGTTGGCTATCTGGTCGGCGGTAACTTTTGAGTCGTCATGGGTAAGAATGGGCAAATGGTTTTGAGCAGCATATCTGGGGATTCCCCTCATTATGTGAATGCCAAACTTTAGGCCCAATCCGTGCACATAGTCTGCAAGGGGTGCAAAGCCTTTTCCGCCACTGCTAGAGGGAAAGCGGTTGAGAGCTGGAATCTGTCTGGACCACTCGTCAAGGCAAAGTCGGGTAAAGGGAATGTACTGAATCTGGGGACAAAGGCGTCCTGCGTCAGGGTCTGACCACTGAATGTCTATGACCACATATTCCCAGCCGTATTGCTTTAAGTTTTTGGCCATGTAGTCGGCGTTTTTTCTTACATCGTCTTCGGTTACTGTGGTGTTGTAATAGTCGTAGGAGTTCCAGCCCATAGGGGGAAAGGGCGCTACATCATTCTTTGAATACATGGGAAAATTGTAGCACGGGAATAAAAATTGGGCAAGGGAGGGCGCACTGTCAGCATAAAACGCAAACTGCCAGCATGTCCCAAGGGCATAAAAAAACCGCCACAGGAAAACCCCTGCAGCGGCCGTTTACCTTAAGTTAGGCAAAAACTTAGTTCAGGCCAGCACCTGCTGTCTGATAAGTAATTGTAACATTGTAAGGCTCGTCAGTCCAATCGCGGTCAATGTCCATCTTGAGGTTTGCATCCAAAGAAATGGGCTTTGTGAACTTGTAGAAGCGCTCGTTGTCCTTGCAGTAGAACTGAACTACGAATCCTTCTGTTGTAGCCTTTGTTTCGAAGTTAGAAGTATTTGTGCTGTTGAATGTGTAAACAACTTCACCTGTGCTTGCAATTGTAAGAACAATCTGTCCGTCGCCGCTTGTAGAGGCACCGAATGTCCAGTTTGCATCATAGTTCTCGTCCTTCCAAGTTCCAGTAACTTCGCCAGTTGACCAAGCGAATGCACCAGCTACTCCAATGAGTGCTACTGCAACCAATGCTAAAAGCTTTTTCATAAAGTACTCCTTTTGGTCACATAGACCATACCCAAGAGTTTACAGTTAAAAGACGACTTTTGCAAGCCTTTCAGTTAATTTTTTTATTTTTTCAATTTATACTATATAAGCATTGACAATAAGAGGACAATACTTTATCTTATAAGAGAATAATTCTACATTTATGGAGTATGTAATGCAGCAGATTATACTGTTCATAGCGCTCCCGGTGGTTGGAATTGTTCTTGGATGGACTATTCGCTGGCTGTATGCCAGATTTCAACTTTCCGCTTCGGAACAGAAGGCCGAACGGGTAAAACAGGATGCAATAAGAGAGGCAGAGGCTCAGAAAAAGGAGATTCTCCTCCAAGCGAAAGAACAACTCATTCAGGACAGAAACCAGCAGGAACGCGAAAATCGTGAACGACGCAGAGAACTGCAGAGTTACGAAAGTCGTGTAACTAAAAAAGAAGAACAACTGGACCAGCGTAGTGCCGAGCTAGACAAGAGGGACAAGGAATTTGGCTTCAGAGTAGCAGAAATGCAGAAGCGGGAAAATGCCATGTCCGAAAAAGAACAGATTCTGCGCACCGAACTGGAACGCATCTCAGGACTTACAAAGGAAGAGGCAAAATCCCTCATCATCAAAAACCTGGAAAACGATGCCCGCCACGATGCTCAGGCCCTCCTTAACAAGATTGACCAGGAAGCCCAACTTTCGGCAGAAAAAAAGGCTCAGGAAATTCTTGTTACCACCATTCAGCGCCTTGCAACGGAAGTTACAGGAGACATTACAGTCGCCACAGTTTCCCTGCCTAGCGACGAAATGAAGGGCCGCATAATCGGAAGAGAAGGACGCAACATCCGCACTCTTGAAACCCTTACTGGAGTAGACATCATTATTGACGATACCCCTGAGGCAGTTGTAATCAGTTGCTTTGACCCAGTAAGAAAGGAAATTGCAAGAGAGACTTTGGAGCGCCTCATTACCGACGGACGCATTCATCCTGCACGAATCGAAGAAATCGTACAGAAGGTTACTCGCGAAATCCAGCAGCGCATTTACGAAGAAGGCGAAAGAGTTCTCTTTGATGTGGGAATCCATAACATGAGTCAGGACGGAATACGGGCTCTTGGACGGCTTCACTTTAGGACAAGTTACGGTCAGAACGTACTTACCCACTCCAAGGAAGTTGCAGAACTGGCCAGCATGCTTGCAGCAGAAGTTGGTGCAAACCGAGAGCTTGCAAAAAGGGCCGCCCTCCTCCACGACATTGGAAAGGGTGCCGAAAGCGACAGTGACCAGAACCATGCCGAAGTTGGTGCAGAAATGGCACGCAAAATGGGAGAAGACCCCAGAGTTGTAAACGCCATTGCAGCCCACCATAACGACTGTGAACCCCAAACCATAGAAGCAGTGCTTGTTCAGATTGCCGATGCAATTTCTGCAGCCCGACCGGGAGCACGCCGCGAAACTGTGGATAACTATGCAAAACGCCTTGAAAACCTTGAGGAAACAGCAAAGAAGTTCCAGGGTGTTGAACAGGCCTATGCAATTCAGGCAGGACGGGAACTTCGCATTCTGGTTAACAACGACAAGATTCCTGACGCAGAAGTTAAGGATCTTGCAAAACAGATTGCAAAGCAGATAGAAACTGACCTGAGGTATCCGGGAAGAATAAAAATTACCATGATACGAGAAACCCGAATAATTGAATATGCGAGATAAAAAAAGGGGCTGTCCTAGAAGTTATTAAAAACTGAAGTGCACCCCAATTATTGGACACTTTAACTAGGCTGATTTTAAGGACTGAT
>ERZ842401.2598-NODE-2598-length-23951-cov-7.966731_pt1 | contig 23951 bp, 24 predicted proteins | sample MGYA00521270_ERZ842401 | MGnify/ENA primary metagenome ERZ842401 (study PRJEB31892, sample SAMEA3878208) | bioreactor metagenome | biome: Moose rumen | place: Sweden | collected 2011-10 | study: EMG produced TPA metagenomics assembly of the PRJEB12797 data set... | reverse complement strand
ATTGTATCGGATTTATAGATGTAAATGGTGTGAGCTTACCAAATAAAGAAGTAACCTGTGCAGACGGGACATCAGCTCTTGAACCAAATAATCCATGTACATTGAAATCAAAATCTCGTGGCATGGGGGATATATTCCCAATAGTCTTTCATAACGGAACGGTCGAACCTGCCACAAATGCATCAAAAGCCTTTTTCTCCGGCGAGTCCTCGGGTGATGGTACAGATGATGATAGAGTACAAATCGGTACAACATCATCCGGGGACTTAATAATAGGTTATAACAATGGCGGGAATCCTATTACAAGAACCCCTACTAGAATTTATAATGGTAAAACCTATAAATACAATAAAGAAAATGATATTTATCAATATCATGATGAACAAGGTGCCATTACTTCATTTCTAACTCCTTCAAATGATGTCTATAATAAATATGATGAAACTGAATTTTTCTTAAAAAATAATGACAATCCGTATTATCCTGAAAATATTTTAGACTCTAGTGGTAATTTTTATAATAAAGTATATCAATTGGGAATACATTCATTTTTTACTCAGTCAGGTAGTATAAATAGTGATACTAAAGAGATAATTCATCATGGGCGTCCTAATTGTAATGAGTGGGCGTGTAGTACTTATTTATTAATTCAAGATGTAAGTAATAAATATATTTATAGAACAGAAGTAGATCAATTGACAAATTGTTATACTGAATATAATTCTTCAACAAAACACACAAGATATTATTGCAATGGAAAGATTGTTAATGGTTTTTAGAAATGTAGGTCAGCCTGTAGCTTGTAGGTTGGGCATTCTTGCCCAACAATAATTTAGTAACCTAACCCTCTCTTGAATTTCAAGTACTCAACTTCGTTTCGAGTTGAAAGTTATAAGTAAACAATATTAATTAATCTAATATAATCCAATAAAAAGCTGAAAATGATTTTTCGGCCTGTAAGTAAAAATATGATTAAGAATGGTGTTATAGCTGGCTCCCAACGGCCTTATATAATCCGATATAATCGACAAGACAATTGATTTTCTGGTCGGCGACAAGCTTATCTGTAGAAAGTACATTTTCTCTAAGCTGAGTCAAATCAAGTTTTGAGATTATACCCTGCTCATATTTTGCCGTACTTAATCCGTAATCTTTTCTTTCCAAAGATGCCTGAAGCTTTGTATCTTCATATTTTTTATTATCGTGATCAATCGTTGTCAAAGAATCATTGATTTCCTGAATCGCGGTAATATTTGTCTGGTAATAGTTATTTAAAACCCGTTCGTATTCATCCTTTTTAAGTCTTAAATTCGCAATTCTTTTTCCGCCTGTAAATAGTGGTAAATTTAAACCTGCTGCAAGTGCTGCCAATGCTCCTTTTGTTGATAATAAACTGCCAAAATCTTTGTTCAGGAATAGTGCAAGACCTGTTATATTTATTGAAGGCAAAAATTCTTTTTTTGCTACACGAACATCTATTCCTGCTTTTTCAATCATTTTTTCTGCGGTTATGTAATCAGGACGCTGAGATATAATATCAGAGGAAATTTCTTTTGGAATTACTCCGCTGAAATTTATATCATCATATGGGATTCTTTTTAAATCCTGTGCTTTTTCAGGTGTTTCTCCAATCAGGACACTTAGTTGATTGAGTAAAATATTTCTTTGTTTTTTGTATTCGGTTAAAGTTGTTTGTCCTGCAACGTAAGCTTTATTTGCTTTTACGGTATCTGAAGTCGAAGTCAGACCTTCTTTATTTCTTAAAAGCATTAAATCATAGATAACTTTTCTATCTTCAACAATTTGTTCCTGAAGCTCTATCATCTTATCAAGTTTAACGATATTGAGATATGTAGCACCAACTGCAGAAGCTATTGCAATATATGCTGTTCTTTCATCCTGCAGTGCTTTTTCATAATCTTTCTTTGCCATTTTCGTTTTATCGTGATTTTTTAAGAAAATATCAGCTTCATAATTTACTAACGCTGGTATTGCAAATGACCATTCGGCCTTCGTCACTCCCGGCACTTTAGCTAGCGCCGGTGAAAATCCGACTCCTGCCGTTGGAAGTTCGTTCCCAAACTGTATTTTTACAACCTGATAGTACTCATCAACTGCGATAGTTGCCATTTTTAGTGAATAATTCTTTTTTATAGCCTGATCAATATATCCTGTCAGTAAATCGTCATTATATTTTGACCACCACTCAAAATTTACATAGTCATATTTAAACTGATCACTTTTCTTTCTCATTTTATGAGTTTTTGAAATAGAAACTTTTTTTGTTTCTGTTGAGTTTGTTTTAGCCATACAAACTGCAGGAGATAAATCAGATAATACAAATCCTGCCAAAAGTAGTGTAATAATTATCTTTTTCAATGTTTTATTCCTTCTAATAAAATATTTGCTTGCAAATTCTATATTGATATGATAGCATATCAATGTTGCAAATGCAACACATTAATTTTGTAACAAAATAAAAGAATAAAATGCATCAGGAAAAACATTACATAGATTCTATATATTATCAGCTGGAATTAACAGCCAAGTATTGCAAATATTTGGCAAGTACTGTTTTTCAAAAGTTGAAAATTCAGATTTCTCTGGATGAATATGCGACACTTGATACCCTTGTTGCAAATGGTCAGATGTGCCAAAGAGATTTGGCAAAACTGATTTTAAAAGACAGACCTTCAACGGGCAGAATTTTAAATTCTCTTGAAGGGAAAGGTTATATAACCAGAGTCGCAGATACAAAAAATAATCGTTTGATAAGAAAAATAATTTTGACAGAGGATGGCAAAAAAGTTTTGGATGAAATAACATTAAAGATAAGAGGTTATCTTGACAAAATTCAAACATCATTTTCTCTGAAGAAAGTAAAGGATTTAAAATCTTCTATAGCAAGCTTTAGAGAAATATTAGAAAAAGAAGTGGAAATTAATATATAAGAGGTATAAAACATGGAAGAACAAAATCAACAACCGGTTGAAACTGAACAACCGTCAAAATCAAAAGGTGTTAAAAGAAAAATTGCATTTGTTTTTATTGCAATACTATTGGTATGTGCAGGATTTTATGTCGTAAATGAAATGCAGTATGAATCAACTGATGACGCTTATGTTGAAAATATTTCAGTAAATGTTGCCCCAAAAGTTTCCGGGCAAATTGATAATATTTATATCAGCGATAACCAATATGTTACGGCAGGTGAACTTGTTGCAACTATTGACAGTGCAGATTATAAAGTTCGTGTAGATCAGGCAAATGCAAATTATGAAAAAATAAAACTCGATCAGACAAACGCCAAAGCAAATCTTGTAGCATCCGAGTCTAATATTGAACTTGCGAAAAAAGATTTAGACAGATACAGAAATTTATACGAACAGGGTGCAGTTTCAAAACAAACTCTTGATGCTGCAGAAGTTAAATATAATAGTGCCAAAGCAGGATTGACTCAGGCTCAGCAGGCATTGTTGTCTGAAGATAATAAAACCGTAGCTGATGCTAATTTGGCAAATGCCAAAGCTGCAAAAGATAAGGCTGAATTAGATTATTCTTATACAAAAATCTATGCACCTCAATCCGGTACGGTTGCTTCAAGAAGGGTTGAAAAAGGCATGTATGTAAATGTGGGTTCTCCACTATTTTCACTTATACCTGATGAAGTCTGGGTTGTTGCAAACTTTAAGGAAAATCAATTAAGACATATGAAACCGGGTCAGCCTGTTGATATAAAAATTGATACATACCCTGATCATGTTTTCAAAGGAAAAATTGACAGTATTCAGCGTGCTTCAGGTGCTAAATCAAGCTTATTCCCGCCTGAAAACGCAGTAGGTTCATTTGTTAAAATCGTTCAAAGAATACCTGTAAAAATTGTATTTACAGAAAAAATTGACAAAGAAAAGTATAATGTTGTACCGGGAATGTCTGTTGTCCCAAAAGTAAAAGTTAAGTAATAAAAGGTAAATAATGTCCGCACAATCAACTCAAATAGAAAATGACGAGAATAAGTATTTACCGGAAAATCCGTGGCTTGCTTGTTTGCCGGTGTTGCTTGCTGTTTTTGTGTATGTTATGGATGGTACAATTGCAAACGTTGCGTTACCTCACATGGCAGGGAGTTTTTCAGCTACAAGGGATGAAAGTATTTGGATTTTAACAAGCTACCTGATTGCATCGGGGATTGTAATCCCTTCTGTTGGATATTTTAGTAAGCTTTTCGGACGTAAAAACTTTTATGTAATAAGTATATTGCTTTTTGCCTTTGCATCTTTATTGTGCGGTATGGCAAAATCTCTTGGACAAATGGTAATATTCAGGATTTTGCAAGGTGCAGGCGGTGGCGGTATTGTACCGCTATCTCAGGCTATAATGATGGAAAGTTTCCCAAAAGAAAAAAGAGGAACGGCAATGGCCATTTTTGGTATGGGGGTTATTATTGCTCCTATTATCGGACCTGTTTTGGGCGGTTGGATTACTGATAACTGGACCTGGCCATGGATATTTTTTATAAATGTTCCGTTAGGGTGTATTGCAGCTATAATGGCTAAAAATTTGCTTTTTAATCCGCCCTATGCCAGACGTGTAAAAGGAGTGAAGCTAGACGGGATTGGCTTTTTCTTTTTATTCTTATGGCTGTTATGTTTGCAGGTCTTTTTTGATAAAGGGAATAATGCCGACTGGTTTAATGCAACATGGATCAGATGGATTTTTTCAATTTCCTGCATTTCTGCAGTTTGCTTTTTTGTTTCTCAGGCAAAAAGAAAAGATACTCTTATTGATTTGAGTGTATTTAAAAATAAAGAATTTGTTATTGGTACTTTCATTCAGGTTGTTATGCAGTCTGTCTTATATGCATCTATTGCAATTTTGCCGCAATTTTTGCAGAGTATGATGGGTTATACTGCATATTTAAGTGGTTTATCTATGATGCCTCGAGGAATAGGAAGTTTAAGTGCAACTATTATTTGTGCATTCATTGCAGACAAAGTAGATAAAAGAAAACTTGTTATTGTCGGTTTAGCTTGTATAGGTACGTCAAGTTTGATGTTTGGATTTTTGAATTTGCAAATTGCACAAATGAATATTATGATTCCTAACTGTTTAATGGGTTTTGGTTTAGGAATGTCTATGGTTCCTATTATTAACCTGTCTCTTGAAACTTTGTCTAATGAGCAAATGACCAATGCATCAGGAATACAAAACTTGTTTAAAAATATTGGCGGTGCTATAGGTACATCGCTTGTTGCCACATTCCTGACTCGTTTTGCTCAGATACACCAGTTTATGATGGTCGGGAAATTGAGTGATTTGAACCCTATTTATGTTCAGAAAGTGCAAATGACAGCTGCGGCTTTATCTCAATATACAAGTATTGATATGGCTCAATATATGGCAATGTATTCTCAATATGGGACACTACGCATACAATCCACATTGTGGGCATTTATGGATTCATTCAGAATTTTCGGTCTTGCTTGCTTTATACTTATTCCTTTGTTATTCTTATTTAAAAAGAGTAAAAGCAGAGGATAAATATAAGGCAATATGCTTTTAATAATTGATGAAAATTCAATAAATACAAGATTAGATTTGTTTTTATCGCAGCTTTATGACGGAATTTCCCGTTCTAAAATTCAGACTGCGATTAAGGCAGGTAAAGTTTTAATCAATGGAGATATAAAAAAGCCTTCTTATGCTTTGAAGTTTGACGACAGGGTTGAATTTGAGAATTTAGAGCCGGATAAAATTATTGAGCTTGAAGCTCAGGATATTGCGTTAGAAGTTATTTGGGAAGATGAAAATATGGCAGTTATCAATAAACCATCCGGTATGCTTACTCATCCGACATTTTTAGAAACATCCGGTACGCTTGTAAATGCTCTTTTATACAAATATGGAGATAATTTATCCGATACAAACGGAGAATTTCGCAGAGGAATTGTGCACCGTCTTGACAGAAATACTTCAGGTTTGCTGATGATTGCAAAAAATAATAAAACTCATGAATATTTGGCAAATATTATAAAAGAACATAAATTGACCAAAAAATATCATGCAGTTTTAAAAGGGTTTTATCCAAATGAAACGGACATAATATCAGAGCCAATAGGAAGAAATAATGCTAATCCCAAAAAAATGGCTGTTCGTCCGGATGGCAGACCGAGTCTGACTAAATTGAAAGTCCTTGAACATTTTGCCAATGAAGCAACTTATGTTGAGCTTGAACTTGTCACCGGCAGAACCCATCAGATAAGGGTTCATACAAGTTTTAAAAAACATCCGGTTTATAATGATACTTTGTATGGTGCGGGTGAAGGAAAAGTTAAAACTCAGGAGCAGGTTTTACAGTCTTTTTATTTAAAATTTGCAAAACCGTTTTCATCACAGATAATAGAATTAGAAATAGGACCTGATGAAAAACTTTCGAAGGTTTTAAATTATTTTAGAAGCAGGAGCGTGTAGTATTATGAAAAAAATATTCTTTTTCTTAAGTATAGTGGTTATATGTGCCGTAATTTATCTTGTTTTGATAAATACCAATGCTGTTGTCAATGTAGATATCCTAAAAGGTACTGCTTATACGAAGGATTTAACTAAAGAAATAGGACTTCCTTTATATACTTTAACCGTTTTGGGAGCAGGAATATTCAGCGGAGCAGGTTTAATTACGTTATTCCTCGGAGTTGCACAGGACAAGGTTAAAGCTTACAAAAGAGAATTAGAAAAAACGGCAATTTCCGGCGAAACAAATGCTTCAAAAGTTGATGTGCTTGAAGCAAAAATTAAAACTCTTGAAAAAGCATTTACTTCTGTTGTAGATGAAAGAACAAAGCTTGAGGTTCAGATTAAAGAGCTAAATGCCGAAATTGAGAATTTAAACAAAAAATAATTTATAAATATTAGCTTACAAAAGACAAAAAAAGTGGATTGTCTTGATTTGTTCGTATTAAACAGGCCTACGCATTTTGCTTTTTGTGCCAATAGGCACAAGCAAAATAGGCTTCGCCTTCTGCGCGCAAATTGCTTGAACCCTGACAAGACTCCGTCTTGTGGGTTCAAATCCCATCTTTCCCTCGTGGAATATAAAAAAAACAGAGAGGAGGGGATTGTCTTGCTCGTTCGCAATAAACGGCATTTCAGGTCTTGACCCTTGTCAAGCCCTTTCAGCCTCTGCTCACTCGCGCTCGTCCCCATAGACAAAGCTATCGCTTTGTACGGGGTTCTCATCCCTATATATAATATACTTTTAATACAAAAACAGAGAGGAGGGGATTCGAACCCCTGGTGGAATTGCTCCCACACAACCTTTCCAAGATTGCACCTTAAGCCGCTCGGACACCTCTCTGTATTTAACTTAATTATCTCTTAAATGTTGTGAGTCGTCAATAGACAAATCATCATTAGCATAAAAATCAGATGTTTTTTCCATTTTTTCAATTTTTATATTCGCTAATTTTGATAATAAATCTGCATACTTAAGGCATTTTTCACCTTTTATACCTTTGGTTTCCATTTCTATACTGCCGTCTGCATTTAATTTTATCTTTATTTTACCCATGTTTAACCTACATCTATTGTTAAAATTATTGAATTATCTTCGCCTATTTCTTCACTTTCAAGGCGCAGATTTTTATCTTTTATGCGTTCTATGATTGTTCTGTATGTTATATCCTGAATATTTGAGCTGTATTCGTCTTTTAAATCTTGTAATATACTGTCACAAGCGGATTCATCAGAAATTTGAGATATCTCTAAATCATATGAACCTTGTGCAAAATTTTTCGAGTATAAAAGCTTCATTCCAGACATATCGCAGGATACATTAAATTCATCATACTCTATCCCTCTTGCTCCGTATTCTTCAAGAGTTTTAAGTAAGGTTTCCCTATCTGTGTAATTTGTTTTTAACTTTCTTGATGTCTTAGATTTTTCTCCTGCAATTATATTTAATAGTGAAATTTTTTGTTCAGATTCAAGATAAAATGTTTCATTTTTTGCATTTCTTAAATATTTGTAATTCTTAAAATTGTGTCTGAAACGAATTTCTAAATCTGTTTGTTTTGTTATATTTTCTATTTTATGAGCTTTTAATAAGTTAAGAATATCCTCTTTTAATTTATAAGGTGTATCATAGCAATAATAAAAAGTTTCTCCTGACGAAATATTTCTTACATTCTTTTTCATTACAGTATCAAACGCCCTTAAAAGTTCTTCTGCCTGCGTTAATAAATATGAAGCTGGATTTATATTTTTTGCTGACAGGTAATTTTTATTCCTTAATGTGAAAAATGCACAATAATGCCCATTGTATATTTTCCAGTTTAATTTTAAGCCGTTTTCAAAAATATAATTATCATTTGAGTATTTATACGGAACATTGATATTTTCCATAAGGTAATTTATATCTTCAAGTCTTAAATTGGTTGCAATCTTTACAAGATTAAGATTTTCTTTTTCTAAGGTTAAAGAAAATCTGTCATTAGCAATTTTGTCGTTAGCATCCGGACTTATTAAAAATGCCATAGGAAAAGCCTGCAATATAAGTGACATTGAATCCCCTTTCTAGAAATCAAGTGTTCTTCCGCCTCGAGAGGCATTTACATCATCATTATTTTCTGAAGTGTATGTTTCCAAATCAGATTTTTTAGTCGCTGCAACTGCACGAACATTTGCCCAGGAGCGTAATGCCAAAATCTGTTCTTTTTGCGTTACCGACAAAGGTACAACATTTTTTATTGTGTTAGTCAAATCTTCAAAGGTCAGAGCTCTTTTATTGAAAAATGCTTCGTACAATGAATCTATGACGATTTGTTCTATTTCTGCTCCTACAAATCCTTCTGTCATTTTTGCCAATTCTTCACAAAGCCGGTTGTCTATTTTAATGGAGCCTGTAACGCTTTCGTCTTTGAGTCTTTTTTGCAGATGAAGTTTAAATATTTCTTTTCTTTCCGAGAATGTAGGCATATCGACAAAGAAAATTTCATCAAATCTTCCTTTACGCAAAAGTTCGGGAGGCAGCCCGCTAATATTATTTGCAGTTGCAATGACAAATACAGGAGCTGTTTTTTCCTGCATCCAGTTCAAAAAAGTCCCAAAAATTCTTGAAGATGTTCCGCTATCTCCATTTGAATTTATACCGCTTAAACTTTTTTCTATTTCATCTACCCATAGTATAGAAGGTGCTACGGCTTCTGCGGTTTTTAATGCTTTACGCATATTTTCTTCAGAACTTCCGACAATTCCTGCAAAAATTTTGCCAAAATCAAGTTTTAACAGCGGTAATTGCCAAATTGCGCTTGTTGCTTTTGCGGTTAAGCTCTTACCGCAGCCGGGAACACCTGTTATTAAAACTCCTTTAGGAGATGGAAGGCAGTATTTTTTTGCAGATTCTGACCATGAGTTATTTCTTTTCTGAAGCCAGCCTTTTAAGTTTTCTAATCCGCCGATGTCGTTAATATTATATTCTGAGCTTATAAATTCAAGTATGCCTGTTTTTTTTATGACCTGCATTTTTTCGCTTAATATTGTATCTAAATCTGCTATTGTGATTTTACCATCATTAACCATTGAAAGTGCGAAAGCATTTTCAGCCTCCTGTAGTGTTAATCCCAATGCGGCTTTACATAATTTTTCCTCAATTTCAGGAGTTAAATCCGAGGTGTCAATTTGTGAATTTTGTATAACCATTTTATTGAATTTTGCTTTTATATCTTCAAGTTTGGGCAATGGCATATCAAGTACGGTTATTTCCTTTGACATCGTATCAGGAATAATTAATTCTGAAGAAAGAAATACTACATTTTTTCTGTATTCATCTGTTTTAAGTGAATTAATGATATCTCTCAGGTGCCTTACTACATTGTAATCTACCTGACGTCCTTTTACTCCAAAATAGACATGAAAATCGCACAGAACAAATACGGAATTCTTTTTTACATTTTTTATAAAATCGATTGCTTTATCCGGTATATTTGTCCCTTCAATGACTTTCCCATTCAGTAAAAATCCTTCAGTTTGAGTCCATACATATACTTCTCTTGGTATTCTGACAAGTTTTTCTGATCCGGAGATATTTTTTATGAGTGATATAGCTCTTTCTTCTTCAAATGTAGTCAAATAAATGTATGGAAATCTCGCTCTGAATAGTCTTGTTAATTGAGATATAAATTTTGTGTCCATAAAACCCTTTCTAACAGATTATGAAATTATTTTACAATATTTTTATAATCTTGTAAACAAATATCTGATTGTAAGGTCTTGAAATCTCCCATACCGTTCATTACAAGTTCGCCATTGTCAGAGATACGGATTTCAACCCTATTTTTATATTTCATAATATCGCTAAGCTTGTATCTGTCTGTCAAAAAAATGTATCTTTGGTTCGATGAACCGGTCCATGGACGGTTCAAATTGAAATTATCCTGCTGAAATTCCCCGTCAATAAGTAGATCTATATTATCTAAAAGCTCATTTATAACGTTATTATTTTGGGATTTTAAATCTTCAATTTTAAATCCTGTAAAACAGACAACAGATAAGTTCTCAGCTTTTATAAGTTTTGTGAGTTTCAGAACATCCGAAGCCTGTTCAAATGGTTCACCTCCCAAAAAAGTAACTCCTTCAATATCATCCTGCGAATTAATCATATGAAATAATTCATCTGCGCTATACTCTATTCCGGCTGAAAAATCCCATGTTTCTTTTGCAAAACACCCTTTACAGTGTCTTGAACACCCTTGTACCCATATACAAAACCTGTTTCCCGGACCTTCGACATTAGTTTTTTTAAGAATTTTATATATTCGCATGCTAATCTACGGTTCTTTCAGAATTTATATTATTGCCATTTTCTTCCTTATCCGGCTTATCTAAAGAAATCATATCTAATATTTTTTGCGTGAAATGTTCTTTAGCTCCTGCAATTTGGATAAAATCCTGTTTAGTTTTAAACAGGCCGTTAATATCCCGATATGCAACAATTTTCTTGGCTTTTATAATATTTATCCCCGGAAGTACAGAAATAGAATAGGCATTGTCATAATTTATGTATATTTTTTCTCCGTGGATTAAGTCTTTCAGGTTTACTATATCAGAAGTATTTTCTTCCGTTGAACTTAATTTTACCTCAGTTTTTTTGAGGTCTGAAAAATTAACTATTTCCCCTGCTTTTATCTTTGGCTGATTTTCTACTTTCTTTACAGGGGGTGGTTTTGGGGTATCTGCTTTTTTTATAAAATCACTCATTCCTTCTATTTCAAAATCTGAGTCTGTTCTGTCTAAAAATTTTATATTCAGTATTTTGTTAGATTTATCGACAAATGAAAAAAGGGCATCCAGATAAGTATAATCATTAAAAAATGAACAGATATCATCCCATGTATCAAGTAAATCCGGGAAAAACTTTTTATCAATTGTAAAAGTTCTTAATAGTGAATACTCTTTAGATTTTGGATTATCAATTACTATAATTTTTTCATTAGGAAAAAATCTTGCAATGCAATAATCATTAATCAGTGTATTGCTATTATAAACTAATTTTTCAGGAACAGTACTTATATAATTATGTTTAAGTCTAGCTATTTTAAATCTTATATACAAAAATCTTAATAGTATTACTATAAAAGTTAATGTAAGAAAAATGTTTGCATGGCCAACAGAAAAAATTTTCCCAATTACGATATACAGTATTGTCAGTATCAAAAGGTGTTTTTTCATTTTCTTTGTCATATTTATATTATACACTATTTTTTAGTTTTGTAAGAATAATTAATATTTTGTAAACGTACTTGAAATTTTTAAAAAGTTGTATTACAATTATAGTAATTGTTAGATTAGTAGGAGTAAATTATGGCTTGCGGCTTTTTAGAAATGGAAATTTTAAACACTTTTTGGAATTTGATGTCTGAAAATGAAGACAGAGATATTTCTATTCAGGATATAGTTGATGAACTTGCATCTAATGGTGTTGAAAGAGCATATACAACTATAAAAACTGTCATGGACAGGCTGGTTTCAAAAAGTATTTTGGTTCGTTATAAAACAGGTAAAAAATTCTTTTACAGGGTAACAATGGATAAAAGAGAAATGGCTCTTGATATGATGAAGGAATTTACTGATAATTTCTTTGATGGAGATGTTTCTAAAATGGTTCGCTTTGTAGAAAAAGAAACAGTTGAATTTTTAGTTAAATAGATTCTATAAATTTAAAAAAATGTCGGGTTTACTAACCCGACATTTTTTATTAAAATATTAAAATCATGGAACATAAAGAAGAAAATGACAGGCTTTATGTCGCACAGTTGTTGCATCTCGTGCGTATAGGACAGCTTTCGGTTAGAGAAGCGATGTTAAAATATCCGAAAGATGTAAAAGACGAAAGTCTTATTGCAGCGTATCATGCTTTAATTCACTATGAAGCAGATGAAGATATTCGCGCAAAGGATATATTGTTTCGTGAAGAACAGGATGATTATTTGGAATTTATATATACTACGCTTGAAAAAGGTGAAGATTTGCCTCAAAATATAATAGATTCTTACAAAGATTTCTATGATACTGCTCCAATATTGCATGAAAAAAATACAAAAGGTTTTTGGAAAAGTTTCTGGAAAAATTTAAATATAAAGGGTGATTAATATGAAAAAATTTTTAGGCATCTTATTGGCAATAATGTTTGCAATGACTTTAACCCCAATGGTCAGTGCATGTCATTTTAAGAAAAATAAGGCTTTTGTTGCCTCTCAGGCTTTAGATAAGTCTGGACAACCCACGAAAGCTGTTATACTTGCAACAATGGATGATGACATGCCTCAGGCTAATACTTTATGGGTTGGAACTTTTCAGATTGTATGGAATGAGGTTATTGATAATTTAATTCATCATCCGATAGAATTTATTTCCGGTACAACAGTAACTGCAAAAAATCTTAATAAACGCAGTTTTAATAAGACTGATTTAAGTGAAAATTCTTATTATACAAAATATGGTGTTGTTTCACCCGAATTAAAAAAGGAAATAGAAAAGGGTATAAAGGATAAATTTAATGAAACAAGTGATATTTTAGGTGCGTTTGATTTCTCATATAATCCTGCAAAAATGTTTTTCTATGCAATGCTGAAAAAAGATTTTAAATTTCCGGAAGCGTTCGATAAGTTGAGTGAAGGAACTTTCGGTTCCCTTAACAATGAACGTGTTAAATACTTTGGTATTGATTCAAATAGTCATGGCAAACTTTATAAAAATGTTTCCGTGATGTTTTATAATTCTCCAAATGAATATGCGGTGAAACTCAATACACAGTCTGATGATAGGGTTATTTTGTACAGAACTGATGATGTGAAAACTTTTAGTGAATATTACGCGGATATTCAGACTAAAGATAAAGCATATACGGAACGTAAATATTTCGGGCATTATGACCGATTAAAAGTGCCTGATATTTCGTTATATCTTATGACAAGTTTTAAAGATGTTGAAGGTCGTAATATTAAAAATTCAGATTATAAAATTGATAAAACGATAGAAACTATAGATTTCAAAATGGATAATGAAGGGGTGAAACTGAAAAGTGAAGCCGCTATTATGATGATGGCAACTGCAATGCCGGGGGCAAGGCCTGAAATCAGATATTTTTACTTCGATAAGGATTTTATTTTGTTTCTGATAGAGGATGGAAAAAATGTTCCATATTATGCTATGAGAATAGTTGATGCTGCGGATTTGAACAAAACAGGGAAAAAGTAAGATGACAAAGGAGCTATTTTCGAGAAATACTCTGTATTGGGGTGATGATAAGCAACAAGAACTTTTGCAAAAACATGTTGCCGTTTTCGGTTTGGGCGGTGTTGGAGGCTTTTGTGCCGAAGCATTGGCAAGAGCAGGTGTTGGCAATCTTACCATAATTGATTTTGATACTGTGTCAGAGTCGAACATTAATCGCCAGATTATCGCCCTTAATTCAACTATTGGGCAAAGTAAAACAGACTTGTTTGAAAAAAGGCTAAAAGACATAAATCCGGAAATAAATATAACGATAATAGATGATTTTTGGCATGACACATCTTCCCTTGATAAAGAGAATGCGCCGACTTTCGGGGCGGAGGGGACAGCCTCCCTTGATAAGGAGAGTGTGACCACTTTTGTGGCGGAGGGAACAGCCTCCCTTGATAAAGGGAGGGGGACCACTTTAGTGGTGGAGGGATTAGATTTTGTCGCTGATGCAATTGATACTATGCGTTCTAAAATTTATTTATTAAAATCTTGTTATGAAAATGATATACCCGTAATAAGTTCAATGGGTGCGGGTAATAGAATTGATCCGACGCAACTTTATATTGCGGATTTGAAAAATGTTGAAAACCGTAATGCTCCTTTTGTATCTAATGTGATTTATCAACTGAAGAAACTTGGGATAACTGAGGGTATTCCATTTGTTTGTTCAAGAGAAATTCCAAGAGTTCAGCGTAAAATAATTGAAAAAGAAGAAATATATACAAATTCAGGCAAGAAAATTGAGTTTAATAAAATAGTTCCGTCTTCAACGCCATTTGTTGCTTCATGTTCAGGTATTTTTATGGCATCATATATAGTACGAAAATTAATTGAGGTTTAAAATGAATATATTAATTACGGGTGCATCAAAGGGTATAGGAAAAGTTATTGCTCAGGAGCTAAAAGCTTCAAAACATAAAATTTTTGTAAGCGCCAGAAATGAACAGGCATTGAAAGATCTCAAGCCATCAGGATACATTTTGTGTGATTTGTCGAATGAATATGAATTAGCAAAACTCGGAGATTTTATTGTCGAAAATAATATAGATGTTTTAGTAAATAATGCGGGAGAGTATATATATTCTGAAATAGAAAAAACTAAGGTTAATAAATTAAACCATATAATTGCAGTAAATTTAAAAGCTCCTGTGTATCTTACGGCAAGAGCTGTCCCTTATATGAAAGAAAAGGGATTTGGACGTATAATTAATATCGGTTCGATTTCCGGTGTTATGGGAGAAGCGAATGCAAGCTTGTATTCTGCAACAAAATCAGGATTAATAGGATTTGCAAAAGCGACAGGATTAGAATTGGCACAGTACGGGATTACGGTGAATACGATTAACCCGGGGTGGGTTGAAACAGAATTAGGGAAAGATTCTATTGAACAAAGTGATTTTAGTCAGGAAGAAATTTTAGATTGTATTCCTCAAAAAAGATTTGTTGAACCAAAAGAAATTGCAGCTCTTGTAAAATATCTGATTTCGCCTGATGCAAAAGGTATAACAGGTCAATCAATAAACCTCTGTGCAGGATTAAGCGTGGGAATTTAGATAAAAAGTATTACTTCCATACCGGTTTACATAAATTGTTAAATATGCTATGATTCACCAGTAGGAGCTTTGTTATGAAAAAAATTGTAGCGATTTTATTATGTAGTTTAGTTATAAATGTAAGTATGCCTGTTGGATTGGCGTTGGCGCAGGATGATTGTGATTGTGTGAGTGTAGAACATTTGCAGTTACCGAAAAAACTTGCAAAACGAACCCCGACTGATATTGTAAATTCGACTGCAAGCGAAACTGAAATATTATCATATAATACTTTTCAGGTAGCTTTTGCTCAGGATTTTAACAGTAAATATGCAAAAGTTGGTGATGAAGTTGTTTTTATATTACCGGATTGTTTATCAACACAGGAAGGAACTGAAATTTTGCCCGCTTCAACAAAATTTGTTGCAGAGATTTGTGATGTTGAACGTCCAAAATCATTTAACAGAAGTGGGAAAATATATTTAAATTTCAAGTACATAGAATTGCCTGACGGAACTCAGAAATGCATAAAAGCTAAATTATTCAGTAATAAAGATTTTCTGTCCAGAGGTAAGCTGAATGCGCTGGGCAAAGGATTGGGCTCAACTCTTGGCGGTATGGCTGTTGGGACTGCTGCAGGATGCGGAATTGGAATAGCTGCAAGTGCTGTAATAGTTGGCGGATTTGCAATAGGTATGCCTGTAGGGTTTGCAGTTGGTGCAACTGCAGGATTAGTGACTCCGGGGTTGTATTACAAAGCAAAAGCCGGTGATAAAATAAATATACAAATTCTTGACAGTATAGTTATCGAAAAATAGTTGTGTAAAACATAATTGGAGAAGTGTCCGAGTGGTTTAAGGTGACGATCTCGAAAGTCGTTGTGGGGGTAACTTCACCGTGGGTTCAAATCCCACCTTCTCCGTATTATTAACTTTTGTAAATTAATTAATATTTTAACGCAATTTTTATTTTTAGTTGTCTTTACATGAATGCAATCATTTAGTGTGTAAGTTTAGAAAGGAATTATTATGCAAGTAAACAATGTACAACAATCCCCAAATTTTGGTATGGCTCTAAGAATTAAACCTTCAGCCGTTGATGCTTTAAAAACATTTTCTCGTGGAGAAATTGAAAAATTACAAAAAGCAGGGCAAGCATTAAAAGATACAAAATATTATCATTTAGAAATTGGTGAAAATGGCGAACGTAAAATAGTTTCACCATATGCTAACAAATATAAAGGCGGATCTTTCATGGTAAAAGAGCCAAGTGATGAATTTTTAAAATTCAATGCAACTTGGGCTGGTCGTGAGTCCCGAGATTTAAAACCGGGTCATGAATATAACGGATGTATAAAATTTTTTGATAAAGAATTCGCAAAAAGTGCATATGCAGCGATAAAAGAAGCTAGCGGAGTTGAAAGAGATGTAAAAATGATTAAATATTTAGATGCTCGTGAAATACAAAAAGCTGCAGAAGAAGAAGCTAGAAGAGCTGAAGCAAAAGAAATTTCCAATATGGTAGATGATTTATTCGCAAAATATCCTGCTCAATAAAAAACAAGATATATAATAAAAAAGATACAGAATTTTAATTCTGTATCTTTTTTTGTTACAAGAAATCAATATATTATTTGAAAAATTTTATGTTTATGGCATAATTCTTTTGTAGGTCGGCATTGCTATGCCGACATAAAATATAAATAGCAAAAGTAGTACACATTTTAAATAAAAAGAAGGAAAAGAAAAATGGGAAGACCAGCTCCACTAGAAAAAATCAGAAACATTGGTATTGCTGCCCACATCGATGCCGGTAAAACAACTACGACAGAACGTATTTTGTTCTATACCGGTAAGACTCACAAATTAGGTGAAGTTCACGATGGTGCTGCAGTAACAGACTTTATGGAACAAGAAAGAGAAAGAGGTATTACAATTCAATCTGCTGCAGTTACAGCAGAATGGAAAGGACATCAAATTAACATTATTGATACTCCGGGGCACGTTGACTTTACAATCGAAGTTGAACGTTCATTGCGTGTATTAGATGGTGTTGTTGCTGTATTCTGTGCAGTAGGCGGTGTTCAATCTCAATCTGAAACAGTTTGGAGACAAGCTAACAGATATGAAGTACCTCGTATGGTATTCGTTAATAAAATGGACAGAACAGGTGCAGATTTCTACCGTGTAGCAGAACAAATTAAAACAAGATTAGGCGCTAATGCAGTTCCTATTCAGTTGCCAATCGGTGCAGAAGATAAATTCACCGGTCTGGTTGATTTGATGACTATGAAAGCCGAAATCTATACAAATGATTTAGGTACGGATATTAAAGAAGAAGAAATTCCTGCAGATTTGGCTGATAAAGCTAAAGAATACCATGATGCCATGGTTGAAGCTATTTGTTCTGAAGACGATGCTTTAATGGAAAAATTCTTTGAAGATCCTGATTCAATTACTGTTGAAGAATTGAAAGCAGGTTTGAGAAAGGCTGTATGTAATAACAAAATCGTTCCTGTAACTTGCGGAACAGCATTTAAAAACAAGGGTGTTCAATTGTTATTGAATAACGTTGTTGATTATATGCCATCACCTGTTGATGTAAAAGCTATCGAAGGTGAATTGGAAGACGGTTCAAAAACTGTTCGTCATTCATCAGATGATGAACCATTCTCAGCTTTATCATTCAAAGTTATGACTGACCCGTTTGTTGGTCGTTTAACGTTCCTGCGTGTATATTCAGGTAAAATTACTTCAGGTTCTTATGTATTGAATTCTACAAACGGTAAAAAAGAACGTATTTCTCGTTTAGTTCGTATGTATGCAGATCAAAGACTTGAAGAATCAGAAGTTTATGCAGGTGATATTTGTGCCGCTGTTGGTTTGAAAGATACTACAACAGGTGACACATTGTGTGACGAAAAGAACCCTATCATTTTGGAAAGAATGACTTTCCCTGAACCGGTTATTTCTGTTGCAATCGAACCAAAAACAAAAGCAGATCAGGATAAAATGGGTATTGCTCTTCAAAAATTGGCTGAAGAAGATCCGTCTTTCAGAGTTAAATCTGATGAAGAAACAGGTCAGACAATTATTTCAGGTATGGGAGAACTTCACCTGGATATTATCGTTGACCGTATGTTGAGAGAATTCAAAGTTGAAGCTAATATTGGCAAACCTCAGGTTGCATATCGTGAAACAATCAGAGGTACAGCTGATCAGGATTCTAAATTCATTCGTCAGTCAGGTGGTAAAGGTCAATACGGACATTGTAAAGTCAGAATTATGCCGGCTGAAGAAAATGCAGGATTTGTATTTGAAAACAAAATTGTCGGTGGTGCTATTCCGAAAGAATATATCGAACCTGCAAGAAAAGGTATGGAAGAAGCGCTTGAAGGCGGTATTTTAGCAGGATATCCAATGATAGACGTTAAAGTAGAACTTTATGACGGATCATATCACGAAGTCGATTCATCTGAAATGGCATTCAAAATCGCCGGTTCTATGGCTATTAAAGATGGTTGTAAAAAAGCTCAGCCTTGTATCTTAGAACCTATGATGAAGGTTGAAATCGAAATCCCTGATGAATTTACCGGTACAATTATCGGTGATATTTCAAGAAGACGTGGCAGAATCGAAGGACAAGAACCTCAAGGGAACACAGGTAACGTAATAGTTCGTGCAATTGTACCTTTGGCAAATATGTTTGGTTATGCAACTGATTTGAGATCAAATACTCAGGGACGTGGTACATTCTCTATGGAATTCCAAAAATATGAACAGGTTCCTAAGAATGTTGAAGACGAAATCATTGCAAAATCAGGTGCTAATAAAGCGTAGTTTTTGCAAATTATAATCAAACAAAGAGAGTCCGATTTTTTCGGGCTCTTTTTGCTAGCAAAAAAAATATTTATGTGTTTTGAATAGTATATGTTGGCAATTACCCCTGTAAAATTTTATAGTCCCTCTTTCGGAATATTTTTGATGTAAATAATGAATATGGAGATATAAAATATCGCGGAGATACTGCATTATGCCGTGATGATTTGTACCTGCCTGAAGTCGTTGATTTTTTAAATGATAAGTATAAAAAAGTACAAAGAGTTAATGTAATTATGCATGCATGTTCTGATGGTGAAGAGGTATATTCATTTTTGGGTGTGTTAATTTCAAAATTAGGGCTTAATGCTGCCAAATTTTTGCCTGTATCCGCAAAAGATATTGATCCTGAACATTTAAAACTTGCTAAAAACGGTGTCTATAATATAACAAATTCTGAATATATTATGGCAAATGATCATATAAATGGAACATTTTATGACTATTTTCAGGCTTTGCCTTATAACAAGCCTAAAGACCCGCGTCTGAAATATACAACGACAGTAAAAGTTGAGGATTCTCTAAAGTCTCTTGTCAATTTTAAAAGGAGCAATATTCTTGAGGATGTGAAAAAGACCGATTTTAAGAATACGGTTTTATTTGCCAGAAATTTTTGGCCGTATTTAGATTCTTATGACCGTGAAAAACTTGTAAGTAATCTGTCAAAAAAAATGGATACTTCTTCTACGTTAATTATAGGTGATTATGATAAAATGAATGCGCATGTAGATTTGCTTTTATCAAAATATGGATTTGTTGAAAAAGTAGAAAATGTTTATGAGAAAGTACATGAGTATCATACGAATAAATATATCAGCTCAAATGTTCAATTAAACTCAGATTATTATCCGTATTATCAAAAATAGTTATAAATTATTTTGCTCTCTTTTTTAAATCATAAAAAATAATTTTATATTCTAAAATTTCTGCAATATGCCTAACTTCACTGTATGGTATTGTTCCATTTCTCAGTTTTTGCGATAGTGAAGCAAGAGAATATTTTCTGCCCAATTTTTTTTCGAGTTTTTGAGCGAGCAAAGTTAATGTTATATCTCTGTCTGCTACTAAATTCTTAATTTCATTAAGGATTGGATTATTCACGAGTCCTCCTATTTCTTAATGATAAATTATAAACCTGGATTATATGTAAATTTCAATATTAATATTGACAAATTTATATTAGTATTGAAGAATATAAGTAGGCAATATTATGATTATAGTTTAAAATTTTATCCATCATACAGCTTTAAATAAGCTGACTCCTGTTACTATATACAGGAGTTTTTTTTATCAATTTTAAAAGCACTGAATTATATTCAGTGCTTTGTTATAAATCTATTTAATTTGGTTAATTATTTTCCGCCGCCGCCGACTCCTCCGTAACTGAATTCAACTTTAATATTATTTGCCAAAAGCTTTTGCCAGGTGTTTTCGTAGTTTTGAACTTCATTTAATTGTGTTTCAAAGCATTCTTTTTGTGCTTCCAGTTCTGATTCCCACGCTGTCAGACTGGACATTTCAAATTCGTGATCATTTTGTAGTACAACTAATACTTCAGCATATTCTTCAGTTCCATAACCGATTTCAGGGTCATAGTATAAATCCTGAAGTTTTGCATTATAAGCCATCTGTGATGTCGCAGATTGTCTTGTTGCCGATAATTGCTGCATTTGAATATTTGATAATTGATTATTTATTCTGCTTTTTTGTTGAGTAAAAAATAATAATTTTTCTTGTAAATTTGCGACTGACATAGCTCTCACCTCGTTGTTTTTAATTCTCTCTTATATATGTAAAGGATAAAAAATATCCTTAATTTCACAAGTTATTATTTTTGTTACATTTGTTTACAATTGTTAGAAGGCATGCTTACAATATGATATATTTTATATGCTTTATGTGATATAATCCGGCTATGAGAATTTTAAAATTATTATTAGGTATAGTTTGTTTTATTATTCTGTTTTTTGCCGGTACTTCTTTTTTGTACCTTAAAGTTTTGCCGGCAGCTATAGAAAATCCCAAAGTGATAAGCTATATAGAAAATATTGCATCAAAAGCTCTTGATGCAGATTTAAAAATAGAAAAGCCGTATCTAAAGACTGAATGGACACCTTATGCAAGAGTTAAACTAAAAAAACTCTCTTTAAAAAGGAAAAATAAAGAGCTTTTGATTGTAGAAAATTTTGATTCGGAATTATCATTATGGAAATTAAGAACCAATAAAGAAATTGATATAAAAAGTATAAAAATTGATAATGTAAATGCGGATATCAGTGCAATTCTTGATTTGCCGTTGTTTAAATCAACCAAAACATCTGAAAAAGGTATAAGTATTAACATATTTAAATCAGTTGCGGATATAAAAAACCTCGAAGCTTTTTACCAAATGGATAAAGAAAGTTCTGTCAAAATCACGGCTAATGATATTAAGATTTCAGAAAATCCTGATAAAAAAACTCTGAGCTATGATTTGCATGCAGTTCTGATGCGTGATAATAACAAGTTAGATGTTTGGGCAAAAGAAGACGGCAATAATACTATTATTGAAAATAAAAAGAAACTGATAATAAAAAATTCCGATGTAAAAATTGATAAAACTCATTTGTTATTCAATGGTGAAATTGACAGTAAAATTTATGATTTTAATTTCAAAGCTAAGAATTTCAGAATAAAACATGTAATAGATATTATGAATTCTCAGATAGTTGCGAATAATTTGAGTGATTATCTGGTATATTTTAAGAATTTAGATGGAGATTTTAATTTTGATGTAAATGTAAATTCAAAAGGTATAAACGGTAAAGCAAATATCAATAAAATTACTTTTAATCTTGTTCCTGTAAATAATCTTCCCATTGTTTTAAATAGCGGGAATATCAGTGTTGATAATAAAGTTGTAAAACTAACAGATTTTAAGGGTTATTATGATGGCAAATCTTATAATAAAATTGATTTTAAAGGGGATGTAAAAGATTATTTAAAATCAGTAGATACAGATATAACTGCAAATGCCGTTATTACAAATGACTTTGCAAGCAAATATTTGTCAAAAATTCTTTCAAGTCCGATTGAAATTCGTGGGCAGGCCGATACAAGGCTTATGTTAAAGTCCAAATATGGAAAAATAGATTTGGTTTGGTTATATAAATTTGAACGCGGCAACGGTTTTATTATAGGCGGCGAAGAAAGTGCAATTAATAACTCAGGGATTCGTGTTCTGGTTGCAAAAATGCGCATAGAAGACAATATTCTTGCCATTAAATCTTTAGATTATCATTTTGTCGATAAAAAACCTAACAGAGGAGAAAAACATACCCCAATATTGAGTTTAAACGGGAATGTTGAATTATCCGGCAAAATCAGGGATCTTGGAATGACCTTAACTCAACCAATGCCAAGTGCCTTTGTCAATCTTATAATAGGGCAAAATTTATTCAGACATGGTACTTTTACCGGTAATATGAAATATATTAATACAGGTAAACATCCTGTCTTAGATGGGGATTTCAAAATTAATGAAGTCGGAATTCCAAGCCAAAGATTATTTATAAAGCAAGGTCAGGTCAAAACAGAAAAAGGCGACATGTTAATAAGCGCAAATGGCGGATATAGACGTTCTAAATATAATGTTGATGCTCGTATAAAAAATGAAATTGTTTTCCCGATAATTGTCAAAGATGCAAACTTGACTGTTGATAATATGGATGTTGAAAAGTATTTACAAGCATTCAATCAACAGAATCCAAGCGAACATGCTTCTGAGGATGTAAATGCTGCAATTTCAAAATCGCTTGAAAAAGAAGTTGATGAGGATGGTGATTCCCAGACATTTGATTTGGCAAATTTAATAGTTGAAAAATGTACATTAAAGATTTTAAAAGGTAATTATAAAAATATTCATTTTGCTGATGTTGTCGGGAATTTGACTCTTGATAAAAACAGTATGTTGAGTCTTAATTCAAACAGATTTGAGATTGCAGAAGGTAAAGCAGAGGCAAAAATAAAATGTGATTTTAAGAAGCATTTATACAACCTTGTACTTACTGTAATGCGTGTAAATTCTGATGTAATTGCTACAGAATTGGTTAATTTGCCTAAAGAAATAAATGGTAAAGCAAGTGGGATTATCGACCTTAATACTGATGCATCGTTAAAGCTAAACGGGACAATAAAATTTATTGTTCAAAGCGGTCAAATTGCTAAAATTGGTTTGGTAGAATACGCGATGAAGGTTGCGGCCTTGTTCAGAAATCCTATTGTAATGGTTACTCCAAGTGTTGTTTCCGATTTGGTGGATGTTCCGGAAGGTAAATTTGATTATATAAATGGGACATTGAAGCTTGAACGAAATGTCGTAAGGCAAATGGTAATAAAATCAGTTTCGCCTCAGTTGAGTACTTATATTGTCGGACGTTATAATCTCGATAATCAGGATGCGATACTTCGGGTTTATACAAAATTTTCAAACCGTAGAAAAGGTGCTTACGGTTTTTTGAGAAGTATTTCTTTAAACAGTCTGGCAAACAGAATACCATTTAGTACAAAAAACGCCAATAACTATTATGAAGCGGAGATTAAAGAAATACCGAATATTCAGGCTGACGAAAAAGACTGTCAAATCTTTTTAACAAAAGTTGATGGAGATATTGTTTTAAATAATTTTATTTCTTCACTTGTTAAACTCAAATAAATTTTATTGCATACAATCTTGACAAAACCCTGAAAAAAATAAATAATAAAATAATATGAATGGCGAAAA